>Ga0208198_1000862_pt1 | contig 30700 bp, 25 predicted proteins | sample AD_JPNTR2_MetaG_FD_184446 | JGI IMG/M metagenome (GOLD analysis project Ga0208198, IMG submission 184446) | Active sludge microbial communities of municipal wastewater-treating anaerobic digesters from Japan - AD_JPNTR2_MetaG (SPAdes) (version 2) | ecosystem: Engineered > Bioreactor > Anaerobic...
TGGACAGGATATGCCCGACGCATTGGCAGGACTGGCCGCCTCTGCAGCCATTGCTGTTTCGGACATTCCCTTTAACGGACCCATTTCTGAAGTTCGTGTAGCGCGCATCGACGGGAAATTTGTAATTAACCCTACATTCAAGCAACTTGAAAATGCCGATATCGACATCATGGTTGGTGCAACCATCGACAATATTATGATGGTGGAAGGAGAAATGAACGAAGTATCGGAGGCGGAAATGTTGGATGCTATCAAATTTGCTCACGAAGAAATCAAAAAACAGTGTCAGGCGCAAATAGAACTCACGGAAATGGTGGGTAAAACTGTAAAAAGGACCTATTCACACGAAGTGAATGATGACGAACTTCGCAAAGCTGTATGGGATGCCTGTTATCGGAAAGCGTACGACATTGCTAAATCGCAAAATCCCAACAAACACCAACGTACTGAGGCTTTCGAGGCGATTCAGCAGGAATTTTTGGAAACTATTCATGAGGAACAACGTGAAGAAAAAGCTCCTTTGGTAGCCCGTTATTACCACGAAGTCGAGAAAGAGGCTATGCGCCGCTGTATACTTGATGAGGGAAAACGGCTGGATGGACGGACAACTACCGAAATACGTCCGATCTGGTGTGAGGTTGACTATTTGCCCGGTCCTCATGGTTCAGCAATTTTCACCCGTGGCGAAACACAATCGCTCACAACCGTAACGCTGGGCACAAAACTTGACGAGAAAATTATCGACGAAGTGTTGATGCAGGGGACAGATCGTTTTCTGCTTCATTATAATTTTCCGCCTTTTTCTACAGGAGAAGCTCGCCCCTGGCGTGCGACAGGACGTCGTGAAATTGGACACGGAAATTTGGCTCATCGGGCACTCAAACGGATGATTCCGAAAGATTATCCCTACGTTGTTCGCGTGGTTTCGGATATTCTCGAATCCAACGGGTCATCGTCGATGGCTACCGTTTGTGCCGGAACACTTGCTTTAATGGATGCAGGCGTAGCTATAAAAAAACCTGTTGCCGGTATTGCTATGGGACTTATCTCCGAAAACAAGGGACAAAATTATGCAATTCTTTCGGATATTCTCGGCGACGAAGACCACTTGGGCGATATGGATTTCAAGGTGTGCGGAACCAAAGACGGTATTACTGCTACACAAATGGATATCAAGGTTGACGGACTCTCGTATGAGATTCTTGAAAAAGCATTGGCTCAGGCAAAAGCCGGACGCGAACATATCATGAGCAAAATGATGGAGTGTATATCAGAGCCTCGCACAGATCTCAAGCCTCATGCTCCGCGAATTGAAGTGATTATTATCCCAAAAGATTTCATAGGAGCTGTGATTGGTCCCGGAGGAAAAATCATTCAAGGAATTCAGGAAGAGACCGGAGCAGTGATCGCTATCGAAGAAGTAGATGGCAAAGGGCGGGTAGAAGTTTCGGCTTCTAACAAGGAGTCTATTGATGCCGCTATGCGCAAGATTAAAGGGATTGTTGCAGTACCCGAGGTGGGTGAAGTATATCAGGCTATAGTTCGTTCGGTTATGCCTTACGGATTGTTCTGCGAATTTCTTCCCGGAAAGGACGGATTGCTACATATTTCTGAAATCGATTGGAAACGTTTCGAAAAAGTTGAAGATACCGGCATCAAGGAAGGCGATACAATCAGTGTGAAATTAATGGATATTGATCCTCGTACGGGAAAATTCAAATTGTCTCACAAAGTACTGCTTCCGCGTCCACCCAAAGCGGATAATCAATAATAGTGCATAAGCAGACGATTATTTCATATTTAAGCGAGCTCTCCAAATGAAGGGCTCGCTTTTTTGGTGTGCCGGGCTACATTACTACCGGTAAGATGCAAGTTCCGGTACACGCCGAGTCGGAAAGAAGTGTTAGCGAATGGCAAGGGTGTTAACTCTTCGTTCGGGAATCGATCGAGTCTCCATCTGTAAAAAGCATTTACATGGATAATGGCCGAATCAGAACGACCTGAAGCTTTGCAGTAGTAAACAAAGTTGTCCGCTAACTCTTTAAAAGTTGCAGCCATCACACAACACCTCATTCCCTAAAGGGTAATTATCAACACTCAAAGAGCATTCCTTGAGCGATTTGAAATCAGATGGCAGGTACGGATTTATTGATATGGGAATGGAAAAGGAAGAACGGAATTGTAGTAATAAGCCGGCTATCCGTAATTCATGAGTGAACCTCGATTTTTATCTACCCACACGATTTCACATGGAGCCAATGAAGACTTCCTGCATAAATTGAGGCTGCAATCGTCCCGAACACACGTTTGTATCGAAAAATATTGTAACTTTCGGAATATTTCTTGTCGGCACTATGATTATCATGCGGAAATATTTTGTTTTGTTGTTGTTTATCCAACTATTTTTATCTCTTTCAGAGGCTCAAAATAAAGACATACAGGCGTTGATTGACTCGATAGAGAAACAGTATATCGTTGACTCTCGAACGCAGATTTATCGTATCAACTTGTCAGAACGTGAAGGACAAATCTTTTTAGAGGGAATAATATCGAATGATCTTGCTTACAATGAACTGAGATCAGGCATTTCGGAACGTTTTCCACAACTGAAATTCGCTGTTCGGTTGCTTCCCGATCGGGAAAAATTGGGAAATGAAGTTTGGGGAGTTGTTTATAATTCGGTTGGGACAATGCGGGCTCAACCATCGCATGCAGCCGAGATAGTGAGTCAGGCTTTACTCGGAACACCCGTAAGGATTTTTGATGCAAAAGGCGATTGGAAATTGATTCAGACACCCGATTTATACATCGGATGGATAAACGGATCGATACAACCGATGGACGATGCAGCTCACCGTAAATACTTTTCCTTGCCAAAGTTGATTGTTACTGCGATGGCAACGCAATCGCATGAGCATCCCGATGTCGATTCACAACCGGTTTCGGATTTAGTAGCCGGCGATATGCTCGTTTTCTCCGAAAAGCGATCGGATTTCTATCATGTTTTTTATCCTGACGGAAGGAAGGCATGGGTCGCAGCGACAGATGCTCTTCCCGTGCCGGATTGGCTCGAAAATATTCGGTTGACGGGTGAAAGCATTGTTGCCACTGCCCGAAAATTTGACGGAGTGCCATATCTTTGGGGAGGAACCTCAGCCAAAAGCGTTGATTGCAGTGGCTTCGTCAAATCGGTTTATTTCATGCATGGAATCATTCTTGCTCGCGATGCCTCGCAGCAAGCACGATACGGAAAACTTGTGGATACAGCCGGAGATTTTTCGAAAACCGAACCGGGCGATTTGGTCTTTTTTGGCAGACGCGGTGACGAACAAAATCCGACGGAAAGTGTGGTTCATGTGGGAATATACATCGGCAACAACCGGTTTATTCATGCTTCCGACTATGTTCATATCAGTAGTTTCGATCCGAATGATCCACTATACGACGCATACAACACCAATCGTTATCTTCGCACGAAACGTATTTTGGGCGAGATTAACACCGAAGGTGTTGAAGAAATTTTACACAACGAATTTTATCGATAAAGACAAAAATAGATGCAAAACAGACGTCAATTTCTCAGAAATTCAGCTCTCGCGGTAGCAACGCTCGCCGTTCCGAAGACTTCGTTTGCATTTCCGGGCAACAAACGTCATTCATCAAACAAAATGAAATTATCTTGGACTCCCTACAACCTGCAACTCAATCATACCTTCACCATTTCGGGCTATTCGCGTACGACTACTCCGGTTGTACTTACCAAAATCGAATATGAAGGGTTGGAAGGCTATGGCGAAGCATCCCTTCCTCAATATTTGGGCGAAACACAGGCGTCGGTGATCGATTTTCTGAAAAAAATAGACTTTTCTGCGTTTAACGATCCGACACATATCGAGGAAATTCTTGAATACGTAGATGGAATTGCCGAGAAAAATACGGCGGCCAAAGCTTCGGTGGATATTGCTTTACACGATTTGGTCGGAAAAATTATCGGTGCTCCGTGGTACAAAATGTATGGCCTCAATAAAGCGGATGTCCCCGATACAACCTTTACGATAGGTATTGACACAGACGAAGTCGTTCGCGAAAAAACGCGCGAAGCGATTGGCCGTTTTCACATTTTGAAAGTGAAGGTGGGAGGGCCCGACGATAAGCGAATGATCGAGGCCATTCGATTGGTAACTGATTTGCCTTTGTCGGTGGATGCCAATCAGGGGTGGAAAGATCGCGAACAGGCGCTTGATATGATTTTTTGGCTCAAGGAACATGGCGCGGTGATGGTCGAACAGCCTATGTCCAAGACCGATTTCGATAATATAGCCTGGTTGACTCGGCATAGTCCGCTTCCGATTTTTGCCGACGAATCGGTGCAGCGATTAGCCGATGTGGAACGGACGAAAGGTGTTTTTTCCGGTATCAACATCAAGCTGATGAAATGTACCGGCATGCACGAAGCATGGAAAATGCGAAATCTGGCGAAAGCTTTGGGCATGAAGGTGATGATTGGGTGCATGACCGAAACATCGTGTGCTATTTCGGCGGCTGCACAACTTTCGTCGGGACTCGATTTTGCCGATCTGGACGGAGCGCTGCTCATTTCTAACGATTGCTACAACGGGGCTACATTACAAAACGGGAAAATCATTGCAACCGATTTGCCCGGAATCGGGGCTATTCCAAATCGAGATATTTCGTTTGGACGCGATTAGAAAAAATCAAAAGAATTGAAATAGATAACGGTGGAGCGCAAAGCAGACGGATATGGCCTGTTTTACGCTTCACCCGTATTTTATCCGTAATTTTGTTTCAAAAAAACTTACAATATTTTTGTTCTATGAAAGCATTGTTTACTATCGGATTACTCGTTTGTTCAAACCTGTTTATGACTTTTGCGTGGTATGGACATCTGAAACTGACGCAATATGCGTGGTTCAACAAATTTTCGTTATTTGGCATCATTGTGTTCAGTTGGAGCATTGCATTTTTTGAATATTGCTGTCAGGTTCCTGCTAACAGAATCGGATTTATCGGGAATGGCGGTCCCTTCTCGCTTGTGCAGCTCAAGGTACTTCAAGAGGTGATCACACTCATGGTTTTCACCCTATTTTCGGTTGTAGCATTTCATTCGCATATTAAACCGAATCATCTGGTCGGATTCTTTTTCCTGATTGTTGCCGTATATTTTATCTTCAAGGGCTGAGTCAGATTTCTTCAGATTTTATTAGGGTGCATCCTTTGAGGTACATTTCATTCAATGCCTTTCTATCGTCGCCCTTCTCGACATTTACAGCCGCTACGGCGTCAGTGATGACATAGGTATGAAATCCGTTTTCGATCGCATCCAAAACGGTTGCTTTCACACAATAATCCGTTGCCAGACCGCAAACATACAGATTCTGTATTTGATTTTCGTGCAGATAATCGATCAGCGAAACATTGGTTGCTTCAAAAGCCGAATATCCGTCATCTTTGTTTCCGGTACCTTTTAATAATTTTAAATCGATTTTATCGGTAATCAAATTGGGATGAAAGTCGGCACCGAAGGTCCCGGCAATGCAGTGTGGAGGCCATTTTTCGAAATGAACTGTTGCGGCCGGATGCCAGTCTTGCGACGAAATGACGAAATCGAATTTATCTTCGATTTGGTTGATTATCGGAACGATTTTGTCGCCGTCGCTGACGGCCAGTGTTCCGCCGGGACAAAAATCGTTTTGAACATCAACAATAAGCAAAGTATTTTTCATATACTGACTTTTGAGAAATGTTCATTTTTTTCGTACAATATAACGAAATAAACGGGTTTATGTTCGCAAAATGATTTGGATGGTGGCGCTATTTTGCCGAAATTCATTTTTATTTTTGATCGGACCGAGCATTCCGTCCGGCAATTTAACCGGATTCGACCGGCTTTTTTGCCGTTATCGAACGAAATGTTATACATTCCTCACCATTCGCGGCGGGTAAGTCCGTTTTTATAGAACAAAACAATATTGTCATTTGCTTTTTTATAAAGAACCGGATTCCGGCAAGGGTATTGTAGCGTATCGTTGGCAAAGCCGTCGGCAAAAGGAGTATGGTCGAAAATAAATTCTGAAGTCAGAATTTCTATTTTTGGCCTTTTTGTAAAATTCTATTCCTCCATCGCAACGGAGAGAAAAATCATCAAAAGCAGGGAATGAAATTTGAGGATTTTTGAAAGATTTTTTTCATTTTGATAGGGTTGAATTTGTTGGCATTCATAAATCGATTTTTTTCGCTAAGAGCAAGTAAATGAGCATTGCAGCTATGACGCACAAAAATACCATTACGATTTTCTCCCATTCTTTGATCGATTCGTTTTTTTCTTTTTTTGCTTTGATAAACAGAATAATTCCGACGGCATAGAAAAGAACCGTGAAGATGAGGTATCTTAATCCGACTGAAACAATTACGTAAATCGAATATATCGTACCAAGCACGGAGATGGTGAAGAAACGGAAATTTCGTCCTGTTATTTTATCGTGCCATGAAATCTTTACTGCATATAGTGAAGATAAAAAATATGGAATCAATACAAGGCTGGTGCCGACAGTGATAGCTGCCAGATAGGTGTTGTTCATATTGGGAGACAGAATAGCCAACAAAAAAAATTGAGTAAAAAGTTGCGTTAGCAGCAAAGCGCTAGTTGGCGTTTTTTTTCGATTTTCCTTCGCCAGTATTTTGGGCATTACGCCGTCACGCGCTGCGGCATACATCGTTTCCACCGAAAGCAATGTCCAGGATAAGCCGGCACCCAATACCGAAAGCATGATCCCTAATTTAACGATGACAGCACCGGTTTGCCTGATCGAAGTTTTTTCGAGAAGCAAAGCCATTGGCGTAGGCGAAGCATGCAGCTCTTTTGCCGGAATGGCAGACATGGATATGACTGTGAGCAAAACATAAATGGCGAGAACTGTTAATACGGAAATGAGAGTTGCCTGTTGAACCGTTTTTTGATCGGCAGCTCTTCCGGAGAGGACAGAGGCCGATTCCACTCCCACGAAGCACCACAAAATAATAGCCATTGCATTTCCGATTTGAGAAACGACATCGGTTTTTTGACCGGTCGAGGCTAATGTATGTTGCCAATCGGCAACATGAAATATTTCGGGATTCAGCAATCCAATTCCGGCCACAATAGCAAGTACGATCGGGATAAGCTTGGCAACGGTAACGATAAAATTTGTAATAGCTCCCTCTTTGATGCCGGCCCTTATTATGAAGTAATAAATCCATAGAATTGCGGAGCCTGCCCAAAAACATATCGTGGGCGAAAACGCTTTATCGCCCAATAAATCGTTCAGCGTTTTGAAAAACAGCACCAGATAGCTCACATTTCCCAACCAGCCTAACGACCAATAGCCCCAAGCTGCATTAAATCCCATATAATCGCCGAATCCATCTTTGGCATATTCGTAAATTCCGCTTGTGAGATTTGGTTTTCGGTTTGCCAGAAAAATGAAAACAAAAGCGAGCATCAAAGCTCCCAATCCGCCAATGATCCAAGCGATGAGAGCCGATTGAGGATTGGCCACATGAATTAAGTCCTTAGGCGAATTAAAAATTCCCGAACCGATCATCGATCCGATACCCACAAACACTAACAGCCATAATCCCAATTTATCGTCTTTTTGCTTCATTTGTGTATAATATGGTCAGCTACTTACCGATAAACATCAGCAAATATGAGGAAGCATTGATGTGTCATGCGAAAATTACGAGCATGATGACCACCACAACCAGTGCAGGGAGCATATTCATAACTCGAAGATTGCTAATATGCAGAATATTTAGGCCCAATCCAACCAACAAAATTCCACCAACACTTGTAAGCTCGAGAATGATTCCGGGAGTGAAGAATGATCCTGCAAACATAGCTATCAACGTAAGCGATGCCTGAAAAATGAAAAGCGGAATGGCCGACAATGCAACAGAAACTCCAAAAGCCGAAGCCAGCAGCATGGACGAAAAAAAATCCATGAGCGATTTGGTATAAAGCAAGTCAGGCGATCCTCCCGTGCCTTCCTGAATGGTGCCCAAAATAGTCATCGATCCGACACAAAAAAGCAAAAAAGCAGTTGTCAGTCCTTCAGAAAATTGTTCGCTTCCGATGCGAAATCGCTGCTTGAAATTTTCTCCCAGTGTATTGACCCAGTTTTCGATGTTCATCCATTCGCCCAACAACGAGCCAAGAGCAAGGCTTGCGACCACAATTAGGATATGTTCCATTTTGACGGCCATCGACATACCGATTGCCATTGTGAAAAGGCCGATTGCCTGAAAATAAATTGAAGTAACTCTTTCGGGCATTTTCTTTTTCAAGAGTATTCCGATGATTCCGCCGGCGGCAACTGCAGCCGTATTTACGATTGTTCCTATCATGATTTTTTTTGTTGCTGCTTAAATAATAGATGATTTCACCTAAAACCATTCGCAAAAATACATTTTTTTGAAACAACGCAATTTTTTCAATCTACTAAAATCGAGTTATTTTGTACCTTTGTTTGATTTTTGTTTAAAAATTAGAAAATAAAAAAATTCATTCATTATGTATAATTGGTTTGAGTGTAAAGTGCGATACGACAAAATGCTGGAAACAGGGATGCAAAAAACGGTTACCGAACCTTATTTGGTAGATGCCTTATCGTTTACTGAAGCCGAAGGAAGAATCATCGAAGAAATAAAACCGTATATTTCGGGAGAATTTACGATAGCCGACATCAAACGGGTGAAATATGCCGAAACTTTTTTCAATGCTGAGGGCGATCGCTATTTCAAAACAAAATTATATTTCCTCACGTTGGACGAGAAAAGCGGAAGCGAAAAGAAAACTGCCGTAAATATGTTGGTGCAGGCCTCTACATTGAGAGAAGCAGTTGATATTGTGGAAACCGAAATGAAGAAAACCATGATCGATTATGAGTTTGCGTCTGTTGCCGAAACGGCGATTATGGACGTTTTCCCCTATTCGGTCGAACCTCATAAGGAGAAAGAAGAATGAGCGTTAGAGAGAATATCGAATTGCTGCGACGATCGGTGCCCGAAAATGTGAAAATCGTGGCAGTTTCAAAATTTCACTCCGTCGAACAAATTCGCGAAGCTTACGATGACGGGCAGCGAATTTTTGGCGAAAGTCGAGTACAGGAACTTGTCGCCAAGCAGGCAGTTTTGCCCGACGATATCGAATGGCACTTCATCGGGACTTTGCAGCGGAACAAGGTGAAATATATAGCACCCTTCATACGCCTAATTCACAGCCTCGACAGCGAATCGTTGATGTCGGAAATAGACAAGCGTGCCGTTGAAAATAATCGTATCATACCCTGCCTTTTGCAAATACATATTGCGCGCGAAACCACAAAATCGGGATTTGCACCACAAGAGTGCACCGATTTCCTTGCCGGAGGCAGATGGAGAAATTATCCGCATGTTCAACTCTCGGGCGTGATGGGTATGGCTACCTTAACGGACGATGCCGAACAAATTCGAAGCGAGTTTCGCCTGTTGAAATCGCTTTTCGATGAATGGAAGCGGAAATATTTTGCCGATGAGCCGGCATTCAGCGAAATTTCTATGGGAATGTCTGACGATTATTCCATTGCTGTGGAAGAGGGGAGTACCATGATTCGAGTGGGTACGATGATTTTTGGGAAAAGATAAAAATTTTCGATATAACCTATCTAATGATTATCCTTATCGATAAAAATTGTATATTTGTTTCATCGTTTAAACCACAAAACATTTATTAAAATGGCCAATTTAGAAACCAGCTTTGCAGGCCTTAGTCTGCGAAATCCGCTTATAGCCGGAAGTAGCGGATTAACGAACAGTTTATCTAAAATAAAAGAAATGGAACAAGCCGGCGTCGGAGCTATTGTGCTGAAATCGCTCTTCGAAGAACAAATTGAGAGTCATTCCGAAAAACTGGCATCCATTTCAGATTATCCTGAGGCAGTCGATTATATCAATACCTACGTCAAAATGAATCATGTTGAAAAATATCTCGACTTAATTCGTTCGGCGAAGGAGGAATGCAAGATTCCGATCGTAGCCAGTATCAACTGTTACAAACAAGACCAATGGACCGATTTCGCTAAAAGCATCGAAAATGCCGGAGCCGACGCCCTCGAATTAAATGTGGTAATGCTGAATGCCGGCGACTTTGACAGTAATTATCTCGAAAACACTTATGTCAGTATCGTTCGCGATCTAAAAAAAACGATTCGTATTCCCATTGTTGTCAAATTGGCAAAAAACATGACCAATTTGCCGGGGTTGGTTTCGAAGCTTAAATCTCTTGGAGTCAACGGAATAGTGTTATTTAATCGCCTGTATCAGCTCGATATCGATATCGAAAGCATGGAAATCGTCTCAGGTCCTGTTTTTAGTCATCCGTCAGATTTTAGCGATACATTAAGGTGGACGGCCATCGTTTCGGGCAAAGTTCCGGATGTAGATATAGCCTGTTCATATGGTGTACATTCGTGGGAAGATGTTGTGAAAGGAATCCTTGCCGGAGCAAGTGCAATTCAACTCTGCAGTATGCTTTATGAGCAAGGCCTCGATTCGGTTGGCAGCATAATCACCTGCCTCGAAGAATGGATGGAACAGCACAACTATACAACCATAGACGATTTCAGGGGAAAACTAAGTTTTTCGAACGTTCCCGATCCCACATTGTATGAACGTGTACAGTTTATGAAATACTTTTCGAATTATAAACAATGACCCGTAATCTCGTGATTCCGGGTTGTTGATTTTTACGTAATCTCTTTTGGAATATTATATGAATCTACAACAACTTGAATATATTATCGCAGTGGACGATTATCGCCATTTTTCTAAAGCTGCCGAAGCTTCATTCGTCACCCAACCCACGTTGAGTATGATGATACAGAAGCTGGAGGACGAATTGGGTGTAAAAATATTCGACCGAACGCAACTCCCCGTACAACCTACCGAAATCGGCTCTCGAATTATTGACCAGGCCAGAGTTGCAGTGGCACAGGTTTATCAGATTAAGGAAATCATACAGGAAGAAAAAGGCATTGTGAAAGGAACTTTCCGGTTGGGAATCATTCCCACTGTATCGCCTTATCTGCTGCCCAAACTGATGCAAGTCCATCAGCACAACCATACCGAGATCAGAATCGCCATCAACGAACTTACCACCGATAACATCATAAAGGGGTTGATGAATGGCACACTCGACGGCGGTATTCTGGCCACTCCACTCAAAGACGAACACATTGCGGAATATCCGCTTTATTACGAAAAATTCTTTGCTTATGTATCACCCAAGGAAACGGCTTTGTATGCGAAAAATGTGTTAGACGAAAGCGATTTGAATTCGACGAAACTTTGGCTGCTTGATGAAGTTCACTGTTTTAGAACACAAATACTTCATTTGTGTAATCTTAAAAAAAAGAAAAATCAGAACTCTATTTTTTCGTACGAAGCAGGAAGCATAGATACACTTATCAATATTGTGGATGCTACAGATGGGCTAACGGTTATTCCGGAAATGGCACTCGACAGTTTGAGCGAACTGCAAAAGAAAAACGTTCGCTCTTTTAGAAACTCTACCCCCGTCCGAGAAATAAGTCTTGTGACTCGAAAAGAATTTTTACGAAGACGCTTGTTGGGAATCATTTCCGATGAGGTAAAATCGGTTGTTCCATCGTCACTATTAGACGAGTCGCTGAAAAAATATGTCATTCCGCTATAGTATTTTTTCGGAAAGCACAGATCAGATCACAACGAACTAGAGCAACTATCTGCGTAATCAATCAACGATGAATTATCAGTCGATTATAGACAAATATTATAAGAAAGGGACAAAATTATACGATATCTATATATCGCATGTTACCGATGTAACTCGAAAAGCTCTTTCCATTGCTCAAAACCATCCCGAATTAGCCGTAGATGTACGTTTCCTCGAAGAAGCAGCGATGCTTCATGATATTGGCATATTCATGACTCACGCTCCGCACATTGCTTGTCAGGGACAGTATCCTTATATTTGTCACGGCTATTTGGGGCGCGAGATCCTCACCAACGAAGGGTATCCCCGTCATGGCCTTGTTTGCGAACGACACACTGGCACCGGCTTAAGTTTGCAAACCATCATAGATCGAAAATTGCCAATTCCTCATCGAGATATGCAACCCGTAAGCCTGGAAGAGAAAATCATTTGTTTTGCCGACAAATTTTACTCCAAATCGAGTCTGGGTAAAGAAAAATCTCTTCAAAAGATTCGGCAAAGTCTTTTGAAACACGGCAGAGAACAAGTAGAAAAATTTGACGAATGGTGCGAGCTTTTTCTCTGACCTATCAAAAGGATGAGGGCATAGATTTTGGCAAGCTATTTGCATGATGATAGATGTGTACACCATGAGGTTTGACAACTAATGGTAGTTTTTTATGTACATATTTCATAAAATAATATTGTAAAACAGGTATGAAACAAAGGGACGAAAAATATAACGAAAACGAAAAACGGACGACAAATGCTCCTGAAAAAAATGAAACCATTGAGAAGGAAGGCGTGATTGCGACTGAAGAAACGGACAATTTGACAGATGCGAAACCTGCTGATGACGACCAGGAAAATCAAATCAGTCAAATGCAGCAGCAATATGATGATTTAAACGATAGTTATTTGCGATTGCATGCCGACTTCGACAATTATCGCAAACGCACGATGAAAGAGAAAGCGGATATCATTCGAAGTGGAGGCGAGCGTGTTTTGTCGGACATCATTCCCTTGGTTGACGATTTTGAACGTGCCTTGAAAGCACTGCATGAGGCAGAAGAAAAAGATTCCATTTTGGAAGGCATTGATTTGATATATCAAAAATTTGTTTCGTTTCTTGAACAGCATGGCGTTCGAGAGATTGAGTCCGTAGGCCTGCCATTTGATCCCGACAAATTTGAAGCAGTGACGACAGTACCTGTTGCCGATGAATCGCAAAAAGGGAAAGTTGTAGATTGTATTCAAAAAGGATATTCATTGAATGATAAAGTAATTCGTTTCCCGAAAGTAATTGTTGGAGAGTAACGGGGCATGGCACAAAAGAGAGATTACTACGAAGTGTTGGGTATTTCGAGAAATGCCACGGCAGAAGAGATAAAAAAAGCATATCGCAAAAAAGCTATCGAATATCACCCGGACAAAAATCCGGGGGATAAGGATGCCGAAGAAAAATTTAAAGAAGCTGCTGAGGCCTATGAAGTATTGGGCGATGCCAACAAACGAGCGCGTTACGATCAGTTTGGACATGCCGGTGTGGGCGGCGCAGCCGGAGGCGGATTTGGTGGAGGAATGTCAATGGACGATATTTTCTCGCAATTTGGCGATATTTTTGGAGGCCATTTCGGTGGGTTTGGCGGATTTGGCGGTTTCGGAAGTCAACGTGCCGGTCGTCGAACCAATCGGGGTTCGGATTTGCGCGTGAAAGTAAAAGTTAATCTGAAAGAAGTGCTCACCGGTGTCGAGAAAAAAATCAAGGTAAAAAAATATGTCGCCTGTTCACATTGCAATGGAAACGGTTCGGAAAACGGGAATTCGACGAGTACTTGTTCTACCTGTCATGGATCGGGAGTAGTTACCCGTGTCACGAACACTATCCTCGGTCAGATGCAGACTACTACTACTTGTCCTGCATGTAACGGAGAGGGCAAAACCATCACTAAAAAATGTCCGCATTGCAATGGAGAAGGTATCGTGAGTGACGAAGAAATTATTACCATAAAAATTCCTGCAGGTGTGGCCGAAGGTATGCAATTGTCGATGCAGGGCAGGGGAAACGCTGCTCGGCGTGGAGGAATCAATGGCGACTTGCTGGTAGTGATCGAAGAAGAGGAAGATCCGAATTTGATTCGCGATGAGAATGATGTGATTTACAATCTCTTTTTGAGCTTTCCGACTGCGGCTTTGGGTGGAACGGTGGAAGTACCGACGATTGACGGAGTAGCCAAAGTGAAAATCGATCCCGGAACGCAACCTGGCAAGGTGCTGCGACTGCGCAATAAAGGATTGCCTTCTGTCAATGGTTTTGGAACCGGTGATGAGTTGGTACACGTCAACGTATATGTTCCCGAAAACTTGACGGACAAGGAAAAAAAGCTCCTTTCGGAGATGGAAAAATCGCCAAATTTTGAGCCCAGCAAATCCGCTAAAAAAAGCGTTTTCAATAAATTTAAGAAGATGTTTGACTGAAAAAATTCCTTCAATGAAGGAATTTTTTTATCTTTTGAATGTATCCGATTGAGGAACGTTGTTCTGATCTTTCAGTATGAGTGCAATTTTCAAGAATTAGCTTTTCTGTTTTAGCCAAAAGCGCTCGATATCTTCAAGGGATTTGCCGGCTGTTTCGGGCATGAGCTTCCATACAATCAGCATGTAAGGTATGCACATAAAAGCAAACAGAAAGAATGTACCGGCAGGTGTAGCATTCTCAAGCAGCCAGGGGGTCAACTGTCCGATCAGGTACGTACCAATCCATAATGATAATCCGGCCACAGACATGGCCAATCCCCTGATTTTTGTTGGGAACATTTCCGAAAGAAACACGAAGATCACTGCACTGATAGATCCTGCACAGAAGAAGATATATAGAAGGAAGCAAGTCAATAGAAAAGCACTCGACATATTTAAAGCTTCCCCTTTCAGAAAATACAGTCCGATAAGCAATAATGATACAATCATGCCTGATACTCCCACGTAAACCAGTTTTTTGCGGCCTACCTTGTCGATAATAAGCAAAGCTAATATTGTAGTGCCCATGTTCACAATCCCAATTAAAGATTGATAAAAGAGCGAATCGCCACTCGAAAGGCCACTTGTCTCGAAAATGGAAGGTCCGTAATATAATACTGCATTCACACCCATAAACTGACCTAAGATGGCAATGGCGCATCCAATGAGAACTGCTCGAGATATACCGGGTTGAAACAGCATCTTCCAATCGGAATTGACTTCGTATTGAAGCATTTGTTTTGTTTCATTCAGTTGAAAAGAAACGCTTGCCGGTTGCGTATAAATTTTTGACAGAATTCGGATAGCCATGTTTTCGTTTTGTTTAACAATAAGCCATCTTGGACTTTCGGGTATGAAAAACAGAATGAGGAAAAACAGTATGGCAGGAATACTTTCCGCTCCAAGCATGGCACGCCAGACTTCCGTCCTGAATATTTTTGTCAGAAGTTCGTTCGAAGAGTTGAAATTTGTAGAATCATTCAGCAGATAAAAGTTCATCAGATAAGCTCCTAAAAATCCAACGGTAACGGCAAGTTGATAGAGTGAAACCATACGCCCACGATGTGAAGCCGGTGAAATTTCTGAAATGTACAGGGGGCATACGACGGATACAATCCCAATGCCAATGCCGCCCATCATACGATAAAGGACCAGTTGATCGAGACTGGCAGAAATTGCACATCCTATTGCAGAAGCAGAAAACAGAATAGCTGAAAGAAACATGGTGATTTTACGCCCCAGCCTGTCGCTAAGTATTCCTGCAAAAAGCACGCCGATAATAGAACCAACCAGTGCACATCCAACGTACCAACCGCTTTGCAGTGTAGTGAGATTAAATTGAGAGGTAACTTGAGATATGGTTCCCGAAATGACGGCGGTATCGTATCCAAAGAGGAATCCACCCAATGCCGCTACTATTGACAGGAAAAATACATAACGAATGTTTTCTGCTTTGTCCATTTTGCTCGGTAATTTACAGATTAAAATATTCCCTATAACGGTTATAAAGATTTCCGGCTTGAAGATAGGCTGATTGCGGACTCATGAAATGAGAAAATTCGAACGTAATGGCTTTGTCATATCCGGCACGCTTGGCAGCCTCGAGTTTCAGTCTGAGTTTATCGAACTTAATGGGAAGAAATCGAATAGGCATGTCCCTGTCAAACGATTCGGCATTTGTCCAGCACTTCATGCCGTATTTATCGGCAAGTTTCTTGTTAACAGAGAAAAAGGCATCCAGCTCATCATAATCGATATGACCGTCTTGAAATGCGCAAGCATCAACCACGTCGTGAATACCGGAAAAAATTTCGTCCCATTCTTTTTCGTGTTGCTCAACAGATACGGCTTCCTCTTTGGTCAGTTTCCCTCCGCTTGCTGCAACGGCTTTTTTGCCGTCTATCCATGGTGAAATAAAAGTAGGCAATCCGCCCGATACGTCCTTACATTGTTTTCCCATCTCATGAAATGCTCCGATAGCTCCTTTCGTCGCCCTGCTTATTTCGCCGCTGATATACCAGCCTTGAAAACTTTTGTATTTTTCACCGTAATTTTTCCACACTTCATCAATCACGTATTTGTTGTCCTCTATTTCGTATGTCATATCACCGGTTACCCAATAATGACCAGAATCATATAACCCGAAATAGAATTTCATCCCGTACTTTTCGGCTAAACGTAAAAACATGTCCAGCAAATCGACCGACGGCATGTAGCATCCCTTGCCTAATAGGTATTTGGAAGGGTAGGTGATGAATTTTTTGTACCCTGAACGGATCATAATGACCGTATCGATGCCGATAGCTTTCATGTACTGAAAATCCAAATCCCATTCGGCTTCGCCCCAGTTCTGATGAGGAATGTCGTGAGAGATTTCATCAAGAAAGGTTCCCGTAATCTTCAGCCCGTTTTCTTTGGGAACGATAAGGTTGTTTTTTATGGAATCGTTCTTTTTGATGGTTTTTACAGGCACAGACTTGGAAATTTGTTGAACTGTAGCTCCGAAAGAGGGCATCTGCGACAGGGCAGCGGCTGAGGTGCTAGCCAATGCAGCCTTTTTTAAAAAATCTCTTCTCGTATTTGTTTTCATCGCTAAAAGTATTTTGTGATTAATTTTTGTAGTTCCCGTAAATGTCAACTTTTTTTCTGTTGAACGGATCAAGCAGTTGATCTATTAATACTGCCATTTCTCCACGTTTAATTGGATTTTCCATTGTAAACGGAGTGAAATGATATCTTGAATAGATTGCTTTCGATGCCTTCAATATACCTTCCTTCATGACTATTTTTTCTTTTTTGGCAACTTTTTCGATAATTTCTAATGCTTCTCTCAAGGTAACGGGTGTTTGACTATTTGCAATTTCAACATATGAATATACATCTTTCAATCCTTCAAGTTCAGAATGCAGTAATGGGTCGTTTATTCTGAACCATGTTTCGTTTGTCCATCCCTTGCTTTTGCCTTCTCCTTTCAGAATGCCTGTAACTCCGATACGTTGTAACGGCAGAAAAAGAGAATTGGACTTTTCCACATCAAGGTATGGCATGAGATATTCTCCGTGAGTCAACAGGATATTCTGTAAATCGCGGACATCAACTTCTGCAATTTTTTTATGTTCTTTTACGGCAAGCGCAGCCAAAGCACCGGAAGCCTGTCCGATTTGCAAAACGACTGGTTGCAAACGTGTAGTTCCGTTGACAATGTTGGAAACCGATATGGATTTTTCGGCTACGATTAATCCTTCAACATTCTTGGGAATTAATGTCCCCAATGGTAAGCCATATGATGGAACGGGATAGAAACTCAAGTCAGGCAAAGACTCTTTGCCATTGTATCTTTTATGATGATGATCAATTGGATAATCGCCTACGGCAATATTTGTTCGATAGAGTTTGTATTTTTGCGTATAGGGCTCTCGAATGTAATTTTCCGTGAAACGGACTAATCCGTGAATTCGCCTTGATTCGCGGTGATAAGGAATAAAGGGTAGTAAATCATCGGTCGGATATTCATCATCGGCTAATCCTAAGGTATTCATTCCTAATTCTTTTTGCATGAAATATATAAACCCCATTGTGACGCTTTTCGCCTTCTTCAATGCCTCTTCTCTTCCTTCAGGAGACATTTCAATGATATTGAGGTAATAATCATTGCCATCCTGAGGCCAGTTGATCATATATTTGTGATTGGGCAGTTTCCCGTAGGTGATCATGGTCTGGGGTGGCCATAGTTGTGCAGGCTTATTTGTTTCTGGGCATAATTTGTTATCACAACAGCATAGATAAAGGGTTGAATCGTAATCCGCAGGTCGTTCGATGGTAACATCTCTTCCATAATCTTTTAAAGTTGCTACGAATGTTAAGTCTTGAATGATATCGTTTGCCTTGTCAGGTGCGCCTGGTTCGCCAGTTTCTTGTTTACTCTCCATTCCTATATCATAGCCAACACCACATAACTTGGCAACGTCGCCCAATTCTGTGGCGTCAATCACTATTTTTGCAGAAAAAGAAAGAAAACCGTCCGGCGTAATTATTTCAGCCAACCATTGGTCGCCATGCTTTTGCAAGGATTTGAGGGTACTTTTGTAGTAAATTTTTAAATTAGGCTCTTTGGCAGCGATATTTTTAAAAATCTTATTTCCTACGGAAGGTTCGAACAACGTATTGCTGACCCATCCGGTTTTCAAAGCATCGGTACTGCCATAATAGTTTATTAGTGAATCTTTGAATTCACCCCAAATACCACTCGGAAGTTTATCATTTCCATCAATTGCACTTACGCCGGCAGCAGTGAGCATGCCTCCCAACCAGGAAGATTCTTCGATGATGACGGTTTTTACTCCAAGTCTTGAAGATTGAATTCCTGCACTGATACCGCTTGCCCCTCCTCCAATAATGAGAATGTCAGGCGAAAGAACATCATTTATTTTAAAACTCGAGCAAAGAAATGTAATTATGAGTGCAGAAAAAATGATCCGAGAATTTGTTTTTTGATGTAGCATGAGTGAGGAAGATTAGTTTAGATATGCCGAATTGGGTTTAGAAGATTTTTTCTATCTCCTTTATCCGTATATTTCTGAATTTTACTTCCGATCCATGTCCCAGAAAACCGATATGCCCTTTTTTGTTGAACAATCCCGGATGATCTTTGTGATCCATCGTGCCGTTTTTGGCTGCTTCGCGGATATTGCCATCAAGTATCGTGGTGCCGTTGAGAATCACCTTGATGTGGTCGCCGTCGGCAATCACTTCCTGATAATTCCATTCGCCTGTCGGTTTCAGGTATCCTCTCTTGGCCGGAATCACTCCGTAAACCGACCCGTGATACTGATAAGGCTGAAGGTCTTTATAGATGGGCGCTTCGTTGTCGAGTATCTGAAGTTCCATTCCCACGTAAGCAGCATCACCTTCCATCGGCGTGCGGATACCCAACCCGTTGTTGGCTCCCGGAGTAAGCATGAATTCGAAACGAAGCACAAAATTATCGAATTCGTCTTTGGTATACAAGTTTCCTCCAAAACTTTTGCTCGGATGCATGACGATATTGCCGTCTTCCAACACATAATCTTTCGTATTTCCCGTCCATTGGTGCATGTTGGTACCGTCAAAAAGAATCCGGAATCCTTCCTTTTCTTCCTCTTCCGACAAGCGGAACGGCTGTGGACGTTCAAATTCCTTGATGTAGATATCGCGGTAGGCCACTTTGCTCCCATGAGCCTGCAACTCGATCTGTTCGATCGGAAAAATAGGCAGGTTCCTGTCCCAATAATTTTCCAATATAACGTTGTCGGTAACCAATTCGCCGTTTAACCAAACCGATACCCGATCGCCAATCATGCGGATGCGAAACGTATTCCATTCGCCTACTTTCAAGTCGGCAACCTTCAACGGTTTGCTCGGATTGACCCGGTTATTGTACAATCCGCCGGAACCTACCTGTGCACCTACGTCTACCCTTGACGTATCCCAAATCTGTACCTGAGGTGTGCCCCGCAGGTAAATGCCGGCATCGGGTTCGGGTCCCGGGAAAAGTTTCCAGTCGACCAACAGCTCGAAATCGCCATATTGCTTAACGGTACAGAGGTTGTTGAAACCTTTGCCGTCGAAAACAATGGTGCCGTCCACTACCTTCCAGTCGTTAAAAGCTTCACTATCGGCTTTGGCTTGTGCAGCCGCCAGTTCTTTCTTGCTCATTTTTGCACGGGTGAGGGGATTACCCACCAGGCCTTTCCATCCCTCAAGATCCTTGCCGTTGAAAAGCGATACGAAACCGCCCGTTGTGGGGTTTTCCGACAAATATTTCCGGATGGATTGACGTTGGTAATCGGCATCGGGATTATTCAACGTTTTGCTCACTTTGTTCAGTATGGCAGTTGTTTCGGCTCCCGCAAACGACGGGTTATTGAGGGCAATATTCATGGCTGCCTGTGCTGCCGATTCGCTCAGTGCCGGATCGTCCATGCAAGGTGCTACAAACAACATGGCCTGATACATGTCGGTGGTGCCGAGCAAACGCAGGATGTCGTTTTTCTGTTTCACGGTCTGTGCCATCTCCATGGCATTGCGCAGGAAAAGATATTTTACGGCACCGGTCTTGTTGGACGATGCCACCTTTTCGATAATGGCATCCACGGCTTGCATAATTTCTCCCTTATCTTTACTGCTTCGGCCAATATCTTGCAAAGCATATACGGCATCAAACGATTTTCCTTGTTTGATCGCATCGAAAGCTGCCTGTTTGTTTTTTCCCGTTTCGGTTTTATAAGCTTTCATAATCAAATCCAAAGCCTGTGGGGTGCCGCTGTTTGCCAACGCAACATAATATGCATATTTTTTATCGGAAGCATTCATCTTTTCCATCACTTGTTTCATTTGCTCTTCCGGAGAAAGCAACGACAAAGCAGCATTCACGGCTTGTTGAATGGATGCGAGATACCGGTCGTCGGTTTGTTCCAATAATTCGAATAGTTCGGGAAGATTCTCTTCGGTTACCACATAGCGAAGGGTTTTCGCCGCTTCGGTTTTCACGGACTCGTCATCCGTAAACAGTTGGTTGTAAACCAACCGGTACCGATCGTGCAGCCGTCGGTTTACTATCAGTTGCAGCACGGCAATCTTTCCCGGTGTGCCGCAATCGTCAAAAACCGATGACAACGCAGCAGAAATATCCCCTGCATAACCTGCCAATGCCTCTTTTGCCAACATTATGGCATTTTCGTCGGTACTCTTCAACATTCCTGCCAACGAAATTAGTGCGGGCTCTCCACCTATCTTCGACAGAGCATAGACAACCGCTTTCTGCACGTCTTTGTCCGATGTATTCAGATAATCGGAAAGGTGCGAAACGGCGGGGGTCACTTTTTGATTCCCGATCCAATAAAGAATGGCAATTTGTACATCGGGCGACGCTTTCGGAGACAACGACTTCAGTATAAGCTTCACTGCCTTTTCATCGTCCTGATAGGGGTAGGAATTCAACACTTGCGTCAGATAACCGATATTGCCGTCATTCAATGCCTTTTTCAATAAACCGGTCTTATCCGTTGTAGGAAGGGAAAGCAGCAATCCTGCGGCAGCAGCCTTTAGATCCTGTCTTTGCAACTTCGTTGCCCGAGAAAGAAATTTCTCGGCTTCTTTTTTCACAAGACCGGGATCGCTCTCGGCCAACCGATTCAACAAAGCCAAATATGCAGCCGTAGGATCGGCTTTTCCGTAAGCATATTGCCTTTGTTCGGCAGCACTTTTCAACGGTTTTAAAGAGGCTTTTGTTCCTATTCTGCCGAGGGCATCGTAAAGTACTTTTTCCAAATCCCCTGAAGGATTGTTGCCCAACAATTCCAGCATAACGGGTTCGGCTTGCGAATAATCGGTTTGTGCCAACGCATTGACAAGGGTTGTTTTCATCCGATCCGTACCGGCTGCCGAAAGAGCCGAAAGGAGGGCTTCGGCGGCCGCGGGCGTGCCGATATGTGCCAATGCCTGAGAAGCCGAACCCGACAACCGCTCGTTCGTAAGCAATGCTGAAAGCACAGCTACATTGCTGTCGTCGCCTACAAGCTCGAGCTGACGGATCAGCATGGCTTTTATCTCGTCGTCAAGAGGCTGTTGCAGCGCTTTTTCGCACGCACTTGCCGCAATTGCCCGTTGGGTATCGTCGTTGGCGACAAAATGGATCCATCCGCTGATGGCATAATCCATCGCTTCGTTGCTTTTGTTTCCCGGAGGATTAAGTCTGCCGATCAAATTCATGAATCCTTCTTCTCCGGTGGAAACCAGATCCTTCATCAGTTGGTTATACCGGGATTGGTTTTGTGCCGGCAGCTGAGCCAATACATCGGCAACAATGGTTGAGTTGGTTCTGTGTTGCGGTGTCTGAGCCATTATTCCGCTCATCATGAGCAGAAAGACACCCAAAAACGTCGTGTATTTTTTTATCTGTTTCATCTTTTCATCAATTTGCGGGTTAAATGTTCCAGGGCGAACGGGTGGTCTGATTCAGCAGCCGGTTTGCTTCCGGATCGTTCACGAATTCCTGTTTAACGGGATCGTAATGCAACGTACGGTTCAACCGTAAAGCAATGCCTCCCATATTGACTATGGTGGCCGAATAATATCCGTTTACTTCGTTCAAAGCAAACTTCTGACGGGTACGCACGCATTCGATAAAATTGTCGTTCTGCGGTTCCGGCTCGGGATATTCGGCAAGTTTCTTTTCCCAATCGGGGATGTCGCAAAGAAAATTTTTATAAACGTTTCCCTTGGGCCCGGCAATATACGGAGTATCGGGATTTCCGTAATCTCCGCCCCAGAGTACGATTTGGCAGCCGTCTTCGTAGGTATAGGTAATGGAACGCCATGTCCCCACTGCGTCGGGATGCTGCTGAGGTGCGACCACCTCTACTTTTATGGGGCTGGTATTGTCCTTACCCAGCAAGTATTGAACCGGATCGATGTAGTGCTGACCCATGTCGCCAAGGCCTCCGGCGTCGTAATCCCAATAGCCGCGAAAAGTCTGATGCACTCGATGGGCATTGTACGGCTTATAAGGTGCCGGACCCAACCACATATCGTAATCGAGTTCCTCAGGCACAGGTTGTGGTTCCAAATGGGTTTTGCCGACCCAGTAGAATTTCCAGTCGAAACCGGTATGTTTGCTGATGGTAACCTTCAACGGCCATCCAAGCATGCCGCTGTCGACCAGCTTTTTCAACGGTTTCACGGGAGTACCCAAACCGTAAAATTGATCTTTGAAACGAAACCACGTGTTCAGCCGGAAGATATTCCCATGCCGGTTCACGGCTTCCATCACCTGTTTCCCTTCGCCAATAGTACGGGTCATAGGTTTTTCGCAGAAAATGTCTTTCCCCGCCTTGGCGGCCTCAACTGCCATAATGCCATGCCAATGGGGTGGCGTGGCAATATGGACGATATCCACGTTCTTGTCCAAAATCAGATCGCGAAAATCGTGATAAAGGGCTATTTTGTCTTTCACCAGTGCGGCAGCTTCCTTCAAGTGATTCTTGTCCACATCACACATGGCCACTACACGCGTACCGTCGTAGGGAATGTGATTCCGCCCCATCCCGCCGACACCGATTATTCCCTTCGTCAACTCGTCACTGGGAGCTATCATCCCCCTGCCCAGTACATTACGAGGAACAATAGTCAAAAGCGTTACGTCTCCAACTGTCTTTAAAAATTGTCTCCTGGTTGTCATGTTTTTTTATGTGATTTAAACCATATTAAAAATTCCCTTTGAAAAATAATGATGCTGCTCCTATATAACCTGCTTTATTTCCTAATTTCGCCGCAACTATTTTTGTATTTATCGCACAATCTGCCATTGCGTAAAGGAATGCATTTTTGCGTATCTTTTCGATATAAAAATCCCCTGATTCGGAAATTCCTCCGCCGACAATTACCAATTCAGGACTGAAAATATTTATAAATCCCGCGATTCCGTGTCCAACAAAATCGCAATGCTCTTCTATGCAATTTTTGGCGACGGGATCTCCTTCCTTGTATAAACGGACAATTAATTCACCGTTTATTTCTTCTCGAAATAGTTTTTTGTCGGCGTCTGTAGTTTGCTCCATAAAACGGTTTATTAGTGCAGAAGTTGATGCATAGGCTTCAAAACATCCTGTTGAACCACAAGCACATTGTTTTCCATTCGCGATAAAGGGTACATGTCCCAATTCACCACCTCGGTTATCATATCCGCTATAAAGTTTCCCATTTATTATGATTGCTCCCCCAATACCCGTCCCTATTGTAAGGAAAACAATATTTTCGCAACCTTGCCCCGCTCCATATAATGTTTCACCAAGTGCCATTGCATTTGCATCATTTGCTAATAAAACGGGGAGGTTGAATTCTTTTTCAAGAATATCCGCAAGTTTTAATTTTTCCCAACCTTTTATGTTTTCTGCTCCACTCAATATTACCCGTTGTGTGCTGTCGATAATGCCAGGTGTGCCTATTCCTATTCCGGCAACTTTTATTTTTTTTGAATTTGCGTAACCGATAGCCTCTTGAATTGCCTTTCGAATTTGTGTAATGACAGCATCTTTCGATACGGTTGCCTGTGAAGGAATTTTGTCCTCGAAAAGAGGAGTTCCTGTTTCTTCTACGAGTGAATATTTTATTGATGTTCCACCTATGTCAATTCCTATTGTGTGTTTCATCTTCCTTTATTTTTTAACATAGGGAACAGTTGTCTGATTTCCTCTTCAGAGGGTTGGTATCCGTATTCGCAAATTTCAAAAGCCTCTGCATCAGTAATTTTATTTCCCTTTTCTTCTCCATGCCACCTGATCAATGCTTCTCTAACCTGAGGCGTGATTGCCCTTTTACGAAATACTTTCAGCCATTCCAATCTACCTTTTTCATCTTTTGGAATTTGATCTAATTCTCCCGAAAGCCAAGGGAGCCACTCAAAATATTGCGATTCATGTGCTGCCATCCCGTATATTTTTTGGTCAAACACATCCGAGATATCGATGGCAATATCGGGTATAAACGGGTATGGTTTTTTAAAATTGTCTTGTGCATAAAGAAAAACGGGGTTTTTCTTCAATGGTGGCGTATCCGGTGCTACGTTGGGTACTACTACCATAAATGCGGCGTCTTGCAAAATGATCGCAGTATTGCGATGATCCGGGTGATAATCGTAGGGGCGAGGCCCGATAACCACATCGGCATTCCATTTACGGATGATTCGGATAACCTGTAGGCGAATGTTTAACTCTGGTGTCAATTCACCGTCATGATTATCCAACACTTTATAGGTCACGCCTAAGCGTTTGCCTGATTCCTGAGCTTCTGCTCTACGTCTTTTTGCCAATGCTCCTCCTCCTGCATTGAAATGTCCTGCATCTCCGTTGGTGAGAGAAACAAATAAAACATTATGCCCCGCTCGGGCAAATTTGATTGCAGTACCTCCTGCAGAGGTTTCGGCATCGTCGGGATGAGCGCCGAATACAACTATGTTCATCTTTTTATCTTGTTTATTTTGAGCTGAAACAATATGAATAGGCATTATTGATGCCAAAAGAATTAAAAATAATTTCATGAGGACTATTATTCTTTTATTGGGTTATTTTTTGGATGTTCGACAACAAATTTACAAAAATCGTGATACAGTTTTTTGTCTTCTTCATTTAGCGATTTCGACAAATTATACAGGGTTGTTCCCCCTTGGTAGTATGCAAGCCTTTTACTGCTCCAAATTCCGTGTTTTTTAAATGCTTCCATATAGTTTCTCAATCTATATCCCCATCCTTTGGTTGAAAGGAGGACTCTGTCATCAAATTCCATTTCCATGTCCATCTCATAATCAAGGGCCAACTGACATGCTTCATCCAATCTCGAGGTGGGCACACTTTCATTAAAGAAGTAATTCGGTTGAAGATACGCATAATTAAAACCTAACGTTTTCCATTCCGAATAACCATCCGATTTGAAATAGGGTATCCAATTGAACGTATACTTCAAATCGTTTAGATAAGTTCCGATTTTTTTGATAATCGAGTGGGTATTTGTGGCTTCTTCTGCAATCCAGTAAAATCCGGCCAGATCCAAGTTTTTGTACTTCATCTCATTGAATTTTATTCGGACGTAATCTATATACCATTGACATGCACTAACTCTGTCTTTGTCTCTTAAGAAATCCAATTTGTTTCCATTTTCCAAAGATCCCCAATCTTTCTGATTTTTTATCGGCTCGGGTAATCCTATGATGATTTTTCTTTTGTTTGGCGGATTGCCTATCCGTTCGATCGCAGATCCAATGGCTTTATCGAGAGCTCCTAATACATAGTTTGATTGAAAGTAATAATCTACCAAGTTTTTCCAGTCTTGTTGATTTGCGGGAGTTTTTGTATAACCTGTTGCAAATGTTTTTCCGTTCCCGTTATGGATCTCAAGAAACAGAAAGCTGTCGAAAAGCCAATGTTCCTTTCCATTTTCATCAACGTACGTCACATAAGGTGAAATATAATTTGTATCCCATGAATACGATCGATGCGATCCTCCGGCATATAAAAGAACCATGTCATGGTAATTTAATAATCCCTTTCTTTCTTTTTCCCATTGATAAACAGTTTTCTTCTCTTCTGTTTGATTGTTGTTATTTTCACTCGGTAAATTCGAAACTTTCTCATTTTTTTCACATGCTAGTGAGGTAAAAATAATCCCGGATAAAAATAGTGTTAGTATTTTATATTTAAGCATACGAAAGTTAATTTTTGGATATTGTAGTTTTTATAATCAATAGATCATTCAAATTGTTTAAACAATCTGAATGATCTATTGAAAATTTAAGTAAATTAAGTAGCATCTTTATTCTCCCCAAACAATGAACTCTGCAAGATTGCATTGTGCTCCACTTTCAGGTCCTAATTTGGGATTCATATAATTAAAAGCTTCTGTTATCACAAATTTTATAAATCTACCTTTTACACCTCCTTTAATGATAAATTGGTGTTCCCGTGCCGCATTGTCTTCAATTTGCCAGTCACTCATTTTTTCCCAGCTCTCATTATCATTACTTATTTCAAAATAACCAGCTTTAATATTTCCTCGCCATGACTGACTGCCTGTTGGTTTGATTAGATCGATCCGATGTACTACGTGTTCCTTTTTCATATCAAAAATAATATAATAAGGCAATGGCTTTGGTTTATCCCATTTTGAACCCCAAAAAGTTGTCGTATTCCCATCCAACAGATGTTCTGGTAATCGATTATAACCTTCTTCGTGAGCACTTGAGTTCCACCCAACAATTAACCATTCACTCCGGTCAAATAACAATGGATTAAATGATACAGGAAGAAACTGAACAGCTTTCTCTGGGTTGATGTTATTTTTACTTACGGAAACAAGTTTAAGAGGTAGTAAATAATTACCAAACATATATTGTCCTGAATTATCTATAAATCCTTGCTTGAAAAAAGTAATTTTAATGGGTTGATGATTCGCATGCTTTGGCATAATCAGTGATGCAGGATCAATTTTATAGGCTGTTTCAGGCAATAACTTGTAATTTGTCTGATGAGCGATATTAAACGTTTCAACCATGCTTTCCTCCACTGCAACCATGAAATCGAGATCCCATTCATTATTGTAATTTATTTGCAACTCTGTAAAAATTACAGTTTCTTCTGCACTACGAAGATCAATTATCAGAGGGTCCAACAATCCTGTTTTCATGAATTCAATATAGGGTTCATTCACTTGTGGCACGATAATCGAAACGAGTTTTTCCTCTTCAGATGAGTCAAAATTACCCGCTATGGTCGATATCTTGCAGGGAAGCGCATATAATTTTTGTGTTTCGGCTTGTAAAGCGGCAATGTCTGCTGATTTCATCCCGATTTCAAAAGAAATTCGATAATCATCTGCTTTCAAAGCAAGAGTTTTGTTTTTGATCAAGTACATGTCTTCAGGCAATAATTCATAATTTGCGTTATTGCTCTTATTATACTGAACCAATATTTCTGGATCAACGGTTAATCTCAGTTCTCCTTTAGCTTTTCCAATTCCACTCTTCATTACAATAAGGTCGTAAGTATAATCCGGCCAATTGAAAATTGGTTGTTCATTCAATCCTGGTTTTAACAAGTAGATTTTATCATTAGGAATATTTAAATCCCTATTATCTTCACAGGAAAAGAAAAAACAAACCAAAATCAGATAAACGAAATATAAGAATATACTATTGCATTTCATAGTTTCAATTTTTTTATCATGTTACCATCCATAATTCTGAGTAAAATTTTGCATCTCGTCGAGCTGAGTCTGATGGATTGGAAAGAAATACATTTTTGGTTCGAAAACCCGTACAGTAGGAAATATTCTATCTGTACGTTTCCATGAATCTTCATAATTAGTAGCCATAAGATCTCGTGTATAATTTGGACCTGGCACTTCCTGCTCGGCAATCATCCAAGTGCGAATATCGTTAAAACGATGATTTTCGAAAGCGAGTTCAACCATCCGTTCCTTACGAATCAGCTCTCTAAGCGCTTCTTTATTCTGCTGGAAATTTATTTCCGGATATGCTTGTTGAAGAGTATTCAACCCGCTTCTGACCCTCACGAGATTAATGTATTTTAAAGCTTCATTTACATCTCGGTTAGGTTTTTCATTGCATGCTTCGGCATAATTAAGATAAATCTCAGAAAGTCTGAAATATGGCCAGACCATTGTTCCCCAATTCCCATCCTCGTGATTGAGAGTGGGATCAAAAAATCTTCTCCATACATAACCGCTTTTTACACAATCTCCTGATCCTTGATAAGAAGAAGTCCCTCCTTGGTAAAAAGTCACCAGTTTTTTACCTTTATACGTATTAATCCAATAAAATCCATTAGCAAATACTGAGGCATAAAAACGAGCATCTCGACCTATGCAGCTGTTATGTGCTTTAATTGAAGTGTGATTTTCTATAGGGTGAAACCAATTATTAGTAAACCCATCATCAGAATAGCCCGATAATGGATCAATAATCGGGCGACCATCTGACATATATCCCGTGACTGGATAGCGACCAGAAGAGCTCATGGGATAAGTATCCACTAATTTCAAAGAAGGACAAAATCCACCAAAACCTTGTTTAACTACACGTGGGGGAGCGCACCGAACAAGGTAATCGGAAGCATTTGCGATCCATTTTCCCCAAATAATTTCGTTATTCCACTTATCAAAGAAAACTCCCATGTAAGATTTAATTCCTTTTTGCAAAGGATCAGCCATCTCAACAGAATATAACGAATATTGGTTGAGATCGATAACATCTTTGGCAGCTTGCGCTGCATCTTCCCATTTGTTGGGATCGGGACTTTGCGGGAATATGTAATCTCCGTAATGGTTTTTCATCCCCTTATACAAATCTGTTCCATTGAATAATGGACGGGCAGCGTAAAGCAGCAAACGTGACTTGGCAGCCATAGCAGCCCCTTTGGTAACCCTGCCGGCCCAAGAATCCTCATAAGTAAGTGGTAATACCTCTATAGCTTTATCGTACTCGGAAATAATGAAATCAAGATTTTGTTGGAATGTATGACGATCGATATTTTCAGGTCGAATCGTAAAATCAGCAGGTTGGTCTCCCCAAACATAAATCGGTCCATATTTCCGTAATAATGTGAAATAGAAATATGCCCTCAAAAAACGAGCTTCAGCTTTCATCACTTCTATATCCCTTTTTTCAATTTCTTTATTGCGGTCTATATTTTCAATGAAAATGGTAGCCTGATTAATCCCTGTATAATCTTTTTTCCACGTATATCCATAATTCGTAGTCGTAGAAGGATTCCATGTGCCCATCATCCAAGGCAACCAACCTACTCCGGTTAACCATGAAAATAAAGCCTCATCGCTAATCGGAACATCCATCCATTCATAATTTGTTAAGCCACCAGGATAATACTCTCTTGGTAGATATCCATAAACTTGCGATAGGAATGCTTCAGTGGTTTGACGTTTGTCAAAAACTTCTTCTAATGTCATTTGACCTTGCAAATCAACATCCAAATAATTATCCAAATAATTGCACGATGTTAAAGACGATCCTGTCATGATAATTATTACGAATAATTTGATAAATTTTTTCATATCTTTAAAATTTAATATTTAATCCAAAGTTAATTGTAGTCATTTGTGGGTAAATGGTGCCATAGTTTGTAGACAGTTCTGGATCCCATAATTTGAATTTGCTGAACGTAATAAGATTAAGTCCTTGTAAATAGAACCTTAGAGTCTCTATATTTAATTTTTGGGTAGTCTGTTTGGGTAAAGTGTATCCTAACTCTGCATTTTTTAACCGCAAATAACTCATATCACGTTGCCAGAAGCTTGAAGATTGATCGTTATTCTGATTATATGCTAATGAAAGTCTTGGATATAAAGCTTTGGGGTCAGGATTATCAAGAGTCCATCGATGATCAGCTACATCGGCAAAAAGTTGTCCGTTTACTAATATGCTACCATATGTAGTACCTCTTAATGAGCTTCCCCCTATTATTCTGGTTACATTTCCTACTCCTTGAAAGAATGCTGATATATCTATTCCTTTCCAGCCTGCTGAAAACCCGAATCCATAATTTATTTCAGGAATATGAGATCGCCCAATTGGTACATAATCATTGGCATCAATAGAACCATCGCCGTTTATATCTTTATATTTAATATCACCCACTGTTGTGGTTCCGAAATTTTGTTTTGGCGAATTATCAATATCAGCCTGTGATTCAAATAATCCTTGTGCAATTAATCCTCTCTGTTGCTGATAACGTCGGCAAAATCGTACCGCTGCGTCGGATGAAACAGTACTGTTGCGTCGGAGTAAATCGTACCGCTACGTCGGAGTAAATCGTACCGCACGATGAGACTGTAATTTTTTTAAAAATTCAT
>Ga0208198_1000874_pt1 | contig 30296 bp, 38 predicted proteins | sample AD_JPNTR2_MetaG_FD_184446 | JGI IMG/M metagenome (GOLD analysis project Ga0208198, IMG submission 184446) | Active sludge microbial communities of municipal wastewater-treating anaerobic digesters from Japan - AD_JPNTR2_MetaG (SPAdes) (version 2) | ecosystem: Engineered > Bioreactor > Anaerobic...
CTCTAGGACCCTCAAAAAAATAGTTATCTGGGAATGATTGTATTCTTGCAGCTTCTCTAACGGATAAAGATCGGCATTGTGTAACATCTGGATGAATAAAATAATGTCCATCTTTTGAGATATGTGCTACCATCGTATGAGAACACTGAATATCCCCAGCAACCACCTTATATCTATCTAAAAATACATTTCTATTTTTGTGCGTACACAGCTCTTCTGGTAAATCAGTATATCTTAGTCTTCTATGATTTTCATTCCAAGCAGTAATCACTCGTCTATAAATCTCAATGTCTCTTGGATTATGGAAACGGCATACATGATGTGTCAAAATATCATCATCAGCTCTAATTCCGCTCGCCCTCAAATAATTAGTTGGCTCAGAAACATAAACATTGTTCTCAGTTGCTATTTCAAGTCTAATCAAATCTTGCAAAATATCATTAACCGTTGCCTGTACCTCAGTAATCTCAAATTCAGGATACGCAATCTTCAAATCAGCTTGCCAACCAATTATTATCACTCTTTTTCTATGTTGCAGCACCCCAAAATCAGCCGCATCAAGTATTCTGTGATCAACAGTATACCCTGCATCATTGAATTCTCTAATGATACTTTGGAATGTTTCACCATTATTTGCAGTTAAAATGCCTGGTACATTCTCAAATATAAACATGCGTGGCCTGTACCGATTTAGAAATCTAACATACTGCCTATAAAGAAAATTTCTTGGATCATTTCTCATGTTATCTGGATCTCTTGCTCTTCCTATCAAGGAATATGCCTGGCAGGGTGGACCCCCAATAATTATATCCACATTTTGAATATTCGCGTTTCCAAGTATCTCATCTATTGAACCAAAAATTTCATTTGTTGTCGTATCAGATATTTCTTTATTAATTACAGTATCAAGCATTCCATTTGGCATTCTTGCAAAAAGCTCATCACGAGTGATTTCGCCTCGTTGATAACTTCTGTATTCATCCAATCTGTTATTTTCCTTCAAGTAATAATAACAAGTCCTTGTTTTTAAGGTCATTGCAGCATATGGGTTCATTTCAACGTGAGCAACCGGAATAAACCCTCCATCAGCAACAAAGCCCTCAGAAAGGCCACCGGCACCAGCGAATAAATCTATAAAAGTAAAATTTCTATTGTTCATATCGCAAGTAGGTTTCATATTTCCTCCAGTTTTATATTTATATTTTTAATAAAAATGTAAATTTATATATACTTTTCTATATAGTTTCTGTCTTGTGCAAATATTGGTATATCTTTATCAACAATCCATCTGCTTCGTTGCGTACCATCTTTATCATAATATTCCTTAATAACACATACTCCACGTTTTTGATATATAGGTAAATCATTAAAATTAATACCTTTTTCTTGAAACAACATTTCTTGTATTTGATTGCAGTTTTTATTGTTTAATTGTTTATGTGAAAAATTAGCCCTACCAATCATTTGAACAGCATTTCTTGTAGCGTCTTGTTGTCTCCATATAAAATAATTACAAACTTCTTCTTTGGGGACATTAAACACCCTACTATCAAACAAGGCAGTGTTTATTCTTTTATAATAAATATCATAATAATCACTAATAGAATCAACATCAATGTTACCAAGTATTTTAACATCCCTATTAATTATTTCGGCAAATGTTTTATTGAAACCTAGTGTAGCCATGCTCGCAGAAACCGAAACCATTTTTTGAATATTTTTATCAAACCATGCTTGAGTTCTTATATCATCATAATCAGTAAGAAGCAGTGATATTTCATCACTCTGGACATATGCAATTTTACACCCCATTATATTTTCACAAAGATACTTTGCGGCATCCCACATGGCTTGCATTAAAACCATGTCAAAAGGTTTTTGAAATCCTCTTGTAAAAGTATGAAACGCTTTGCCGTCAACACGAATTATTGCTGGCATCCTTCTAGTTAAATATCTTCTTTCAATATTTTCATAACCCTTCATTCTATCACCAAGACTATCATTGCTCATACTCTTAATCTCCTTAATATTATATTTGTTACTCCTTCTTATTTACACTTACGATATAACCATATAATTCTTCCAATGTTCTTACACTTATTTCTTTGTCGCCATCATACATAACCTTATCTACGTTTTCATATAGCCACCACCACAACAAATCATCATCTTCAATATGTAGAGATTCGTTTATTATATTTATCATTTCATCGATTAAATAATCACCTATTGTTACTACAGGATGTGCATCACATATTTTACTTATTAGTGTTGCCAATGTTTCTTGTTCGCTGTGAAAATTTTGTATTAACTGCATACGTTTGATAAAATTTTCTTTAGTCATATCAATCACTCCTTTAAGATTCAACATCATCTATGTATTTACTTGTGATAAGAATTTTACCCATATATTTTTGTGTGAGGTCATAAGATAATTTAGGATTTTTATATATTACTATTTTATTAATAAATTCCATATTATTAACCTCCAATATTATATTAATATTTTGATAAACTTCCTATTTAATCCGTTTCAAAACAAACTACATCCACTTTCTTTAAATTCTTTAATATATCTATCCCATTGCTCTTTATCAATATCTAAAAACTCCATTAAATGTTTTTTACAGTAATATGTATCAATGTTTCTGCCTAAAATTTTTAAATTCATAGCAATTTCATCTTTTTTATTTACATTTTTATTACAAATTTTACAAGTGTGATTGAAATATTTTTTTGCTATTTCGTAATCAATACCTTTATATTTAGCAAATTCTTTTATTACTTCTTCGGTTGGTTCGTTTCTTAATAAGCCTCCATTCCAACAAGTGTGGTATTCACTAATCGTACAATTAAGCCTAGTCCATTTGTAGTTTTCCTTAAAGTCATTTTCAAGAATTTCGTGCCATCTCTTATACATTTTAGGATACCAATATTTATCTAGCACCCACGTCGACTTAGAATAAAACGGACATGCAATTGCACAACCAACTCTTGAATAACCTTTTTTATATTTCGTATTAATGTAGAGTTTTTTCCACAATATATATAGCCAAACTTCTTCTTCACTCCATTTTCTTATAGGTAAAACACCAATCCAATCTCTATTGCCCCATTTTTTATTTTTCCATTCGTCTTCATAATTAGAACGTGTGTTTGATTCTTCATTCCTCATACCAAGAAAAAATACATATTTTTCATCCTTATTAAAATAATTAATGGTTTCTCCTTCTTTAAAAATACTACAACACCCACGACTAAATCTTGTTGGTATTATATTATTTTTAATCCATTGGTAAAATCCATCTTTAGGATTTAATACATTAATGTCATTTCTGCTTTTTATATGCTTATATGTATCTGCACAATCCAACGATGAATTATTAAAATCCAAAAATACTGTTGGATTTATATGCTTTACTAAATACTCTACTATTGTACTATCTTTACCGTCTGATGTTAAAACTATTGTCTTGTAGTTTTTATATTGTTCTAATTTTCCTTTTATTAAATTTAAACTTTCTTTTTCTTTTTTTAAAAGATTTTCTTTGTTCCGCAAAACAGTATCGTCCCAATGTTCAATTTTGAATTTTTTTTGTGGAAATAGTTTATATGTAATATTTAAACTATCGTCAATTTTTAATCTTACAATTTTATGTATATTTCCTTTTGTATCATATGCTTTTATTATTTGATTGTCTAACCAATAATATCCTTCTTGTAATTCAATATCTATATCATGGTCTTTTAAAAATTGTATATATTCTTTAAAAATAGGTTGCAAGTCAATCACCACCTCATAAAAATTATCTAATACCACATTCTTTCAAAAATAATCTAGTATCATCTACTGACATCTTTCTCTCTGTTAGGCAAGGTAATTCAATAACTGGTATATGTTTAGCAATCGCACATTCAATTTCTTTATAAACTCCCGCTGGTATTTTCATTTCCAGCCATTTTATAAAGTTGTGTATCACTTATTCCATGTTGAATACAAATTTCACAATCATATTTATCAAATCCCATAAATTTAAAACATTCACATGGAGTTAAAACTCTACCCAAATTGCATATATATTGATTACTGCCACAATTCCTACCAGAAGCAGTTAATGTATAAATCAATCCATCTTGTCTATGGGAGATTCTTTCGCCATTATCTATTAATTTAATTATTGATAGATCATTATATGTAAAATTTTTATATTTAAGTTTATTATTAAATATATTTAATTTTATATACTTATTATCAACTTGACTATCTAAAAAATCATAAAAATTAGTATATTGTTTTTTTATATCAAATAGTATAGCATTAATCGATAAAAATTACAACTATTTTTACACGATTAACAAAAAATATGCGTGTAAAAAATCAAAAAGTTATTGCAAGGCATATCGCTTTGTGCTATTAATATTATTTGCTCAATTTGAACTTCTCACAATCGTAATATATGTTAGGCATTTTTTCTTTTATATTCTTAATTTCATACCCTCTTATAGCACACACAACTTTAATTTTATTATTATTTGCAACATAAACTTGATAATATTTACATTTTGCAGAACATTTTGCCATATGCACCATCCTTTTATAGAAGGGAAGGCTAAAAAGCCTATCCCTTATTAATTAGTTGAACCTATTCCTCCCACCCTTTCATCTTTTACAGGTTTATCATTATCTGCTTTTAGGTATTTCTCAAAAATTCCCTGAGCGATGGCTTCGCCCTTGTTGATTGACAAAGTTTTATCTCCATGATTGATTAATTTTATCCATATATGCCCTTCGTTTAAAGCATTTGCGTAATCTGCATCAATAACCCCTACGTTATTAGAAAGTGTTACATCGTATTTAAACCCTAATGAACTTCTTATGTATATCTTTAATACTTCGTGGTCTTGCATATAAGCCTTAATTCCTGTAGGAATTTTTATTGTTTCGCCTGGATTTAATTCAAAGCTGAATGGGCTATATATATCATACCCAGCCGATTTAGCTGTAGCACGTCTTGGCAGCTTAATATCAAGATATTCTTCAGCTAATTCGTGCCTTTCTCCACCGACATCTTTAACATATTGTTCAAATGAAATTTTTTCAAAGCCTCTTTTTTTAGGGAATAAAAATTGAACATCATCAGCAGTTAATGTAATATTAAAATCTTTTACTAAATAATTCATACAAATTCCTCCTATTTTATATTAATATTTTACTGCAAATTGATTATCAGAAGCTAACCAAATTCCTAATACTTCATCAAATCGCTTATCCTTATTTGGTATATATCTGCCAAACTTAATAATTATATTTTTGTATTGTATTAATTCTTTTATTTTATCTTGAATTTCTTCAGGATAATAACCTGTGTAAATTACTATATCATCATTGCACTTTTGTCTAAACTGTTTTATAAATTCTAATACTTCATCAAATTGTAACATCGGTTCTAACCCACCTATAACAATTGCTTGTGCAATTGGATTGTTGAGGTATCTATCAATGATACTCTCAATAGATACTTCAATGTTTTTTTGTTGTGCTATTTGTGAATTTTGACATATAGAAATATCTAAATTTAATTCCTTTAAACATTTCCAATCACAATTACACATAGCAATCATCATAGATGTTTTTTTATAGTCTTGAAAATCTTCATCTATTATATATTTAATTTTCATTAAACTTGTACCAATATCTCCTTTCAAACTCTGCTTTACGCTCTTTATTATAAGAACTGCTTGGAGTTAAATAACCCACGATTCTTTGAAATGTATCTATAGTTGGTTCTTGACATACTGGGCATATATCTCCATAATAACCATGCCTATTTTTACAAGTTGATATTTTATTATTAAAAGCGAAATAAATTACGCCCTTGCCTGCTATATAATTTAATAAGTCCCATGCTTGGTCTTTGTTTGCAAATTTTCCATCAACATTTATATGGCATATTTGACCGCCGCCACATTTTTTATCAAGCACAGAACCTAATCTTATTTTTTCATCTAATGTACATTTTTCAGTTAGTGGTATCCATTGGTTTGCATAAATAAAGTCATTATACTTATTAGGATATAATCTATTATCTTTTTCACATAATATTACTGCACATCTTTCAGCAGGAACTGCTTCAACATTAATACTATAGTCAAAATTATAAGAATCTTTAACTTCATTAATAGTATCCATAATTAATGAAGCAAACTGTATACCTTCATCAGTATAGTATTTATTTCCAAATTCATCTTCTTTGATTAAACCAAAATGTCTAATGGTTTCATACATAGCACTTATTCCAATAGTATTGTATTGTCTGCTCATATCTATTAAACCTTTAGAATAATTAGGCAAAATTCCTTTTTCTATGTTTCTCTTTATAATATGTCTGACTATATCAAGCACATCAATACATAATTTAACTCTTTCTTTAAGTTTTTCAATATATTCTTCTTTAGAATTAGTTTCATAAGCTATCCTAACAAGGTTAATTGTATTTACCTTAACAGAACCTATTTTAAGTGATGTCCCTCCTATTGAGTTTATAAAACCTGTTAGTTTGGAGAAGTTATTAATGAGCCTGCAACAAGAACTCAAACTTGTAACATCTTCGCTAACAAAAAAGTTTGCATCACACCATTCTGTATTGTGGTCGCTACACCACCTTGCAAAATCTTCGTCCATAAATTTACCATTCTGGTATAATAAAGAGTAAGTAATAACTGGGAATGTAAACATCATTTCCTGTCTTGTTTTAGCAACGACTTTCATAAATGCTTTCTGGAATTCTATTATCTCGTCAATATGCTCAACTATATATGTACCATCTGGATATTTTCTATCTCCAAATATTTCAGCAAGATAATACCTGTCCATTATTGAAACATTAGTAAATGAACATTGATTTACTCTTAAATATGGCTGATTGAGTCCATAAATAAATTCTTGAAAACACTGGTCTCTATAATATTCAGGAGATATTAAATAATAACCATTTTTTACATCATTATACCAAAAATAGTATGCATGGACTAAAAAAGATGATATTCCACATGCTCCACTTGTTCTATTTGAAGTCCAACTTACAAATTCTTTTACATGTGCAACAAATGTAGTTAAGTGTTTCGGTGCTCCACCGCCAAATCCATCAACAAAATACAAGCCTTTTTGTACTACATCTTCTAAATCATACGCAAAACAATATGGAACAAACGAGGCAGAGTATCCATCATGCAAATACAAAGCGCCACTCCATTCAGCTTCAAGCCATTCTTCTGCTCTTTTTGAACCATATTTTTTAGTTATTTCATAAAATGTTTTATTAAAAGACAATAATTTTTTTCTTGGCTTATTCATTTCTGATTCAAGAGAACAAATATCCTTTTGGCTTACATTAGCATTTGAATCTATTGATGCATCTGCAACAGTATCACTATCAATAAAATTATCTATAAAATCAGTATCACTTAATTGGTCATTATGTAATGAATTTAATCTTTCAAAATCTTCTCCATACTTAGCCTTCATTTTGTTTAAGGCTACTACAAATGGTAAATATAATTTAACATTTATGTCCATACTATATCTCCTTTACCCAGTTTATTGCTTCTAAATAATTCATTATATTTCCATCTACTTCAAGCATTGGTACAGATTTAAACCCTTTTTGTATTAAAATATTCATATCTGATACTTTTTCATATATCACTCCTTTCTCATCTAATTTTTGTTGCAGTATTTTACATCTTGGACAATTGTTTGAATAAAATGTGACTTTTATAACGACCACTCCTTTACACGTTTTGCTTTAGAAAATCAACAAATTTTCTTATTATTCTTTGTTGGTCAAACGGTATATTCTCATCGAAATTATCGTAAAATTTATTATGTAATTCGTCTATATTATTTTTAAATTGTTCTTTAATTTCTTGGTTAAAATATTTGTTTTTTTCATATTTCTCTAATTTCTGTTTATACTCTTTATATATTTCGTATTTGTCACAAACACTACTACAATCACAATTGCGTCCTGCACTCCAATATGATGTACAATTCATACATGGATTTTTAATTTCCTCCATCTATATCATCCTTTCTAATTGGTTTATCATCTATTGGATAGAAGTATTTATATGTAGGATTTTTACAAATATTTTGGAATTCCATATAATATTGATATTGACTTGGTATCGCCATATACCGCCAACACTCATTTTTCTTTTCACATGTTGGATTTCTGCACATTGCTATGTCAGGCATATTATACCTCCTATTTTATATTTATATTTTTTAATTCCTCTTTAATTGCTATAACCTTACGACTATATCTAGAAGAATCTATTCCTCTACTAACAAGATTTTTTGTTGCTCGTTCCCCCATATTGTATGACATCAAAACAATATGCTCATTATTGTATTTTTTTAGCAATTGTGACAACATATATACTCCTGCGTCTATATTTTGATATGGGTCTATAAAATCACTTATGCCTAATTCTTTAGAAAGCCATTTGTGATTAATGCTATTTATTTGAAAAAGACCATAGTCCTTGCTACCATTAGAATTTTTATGTACTAAATTAGGATTAAAATTACTTTCTGTTTTTATTACAGCTATTGCTAAATCATAAGGCACATTATATTCTTTACATTTGTTGTATAGGTATTTTTGAATATCTTTATTTAGTGGTATATCATATTCTGGAATAATTTCTTCTTCTTCCTCTAAAGTTATTTCAGGAATTGTTGTTTTTACAGGTTCATATATATTCTCTTCTTCTGCTATATTTATAGTATCACAAGGTTCATATATATTCTCTTCTTCTGCTATATTTATAGTATCACATTCATTATTATTTGTCAATATTATATTATTTGCTATATAAACTCCTGTAGCTGTGAATATTATAAAAACTATTAATCCAAAAATTATGCGTCTCAATGATATCTACCTCTCTCTCTTTTGTTTTAGTACAATTTTAACTTTCTTTCATTAAATCAAATAGTTTTTTATTTCTTCTTCTATTGGAACAAGTTTGTCGCTCCATGAATCATAAACTAATTCTCCATTTTGCCATTTCTTGAAGTCTTCCTTGGATGCAATACAAAGGCTATGTGTTGAACTGCTATTTGTTTCAAAAACACCTCTGCGAATTACTCTCATCTTACATTTCCTCCTTAATTTCCTTTATAATATTCATCATGTGGATAATTTACATTAATATCCACATTATAATCATCATTATCATTACCAGTAATAATAAAGCTTTCCGATGAAAACAAAAATTTCATAAGTTTATCTTCATCTTCACAAATTTCTAGAAAATCATCTAACTCATAAGAATGGTCTATATATCCATATGCCAAATACTTATACTTACCATCAGATGATGGTAATATTGATGGGTTTGATAGTTTTGTGAATGTATCCCCATTTCGTTTGTAGATTGTGATATATGGACTGTTATTATGAGTCACAGCTAGATATGTACCTGTTGAATCAAATGCTATTCCAAACCCTGTACCCGTTGGTAATGTTGATGGGTTTGACAGTTTCGTGAATGTATCTCCGCTTCGTTTGTAAATTGTGATATATGGACTGCTATAATGAGTCACAGCTAGATATGTACCTGTTGAATCAAATGCTACTCCCCACCCATAACTCGCTGGCAATGATGACGGGTCTGATAGTTTTGTGAATGTATCACCATTTCGTTTGTAGATTGTGATATATGGACTGTTATCATGAGCCACAGCTAGATATGTACCTGTTGAGTCAAATGCTACTCCATTCGCAGCATCTGTTGGTAATGTTGATGGGTTTGGCAGTTTCGTAAATGTATCCCCACTTCGTTTGTAAATTGTGATACATGGACTTTCATAATGAGCCACAGCCAGGTACGTACCTGTTGAGTCAAATGCTACTCCACGCCCAGTACCCGTTGGTAATATTGATGGGTCTGATAGTTTTGTGAATGTATCTCCACTTCGTTTGTAGATTGTGATACATGGACTGTTATCATGAGCCACAGCCAGGTACGTACCTGTTGAGTCAAATGCTACTCCATACGCATAACTTGTAGGTAATATTGATGGGTTTGATAGTTTTGTAAATGTATCCCCATTTCGTTTGTAGATTGTGATATATGGACTGTTATTATGAGCCACAGCTAGATACGTACCTGTTGAATCAAATGCTATTCCACGCCCAGTACCCGTTGGTAATGTTGATGGATCTGATAGTTTCGTAAATGTATCCCCATTTCGTTTGTAGATTGTGATATATGGACTGCTATAATGAGCCACAGCTAGATACGTACCTGTTGGGTCAAATGCGACTCCCCACCCAGTACCCGTTGGTAATATTGATGGGTCTGATTCATAATGCGTAGTATATTTTTCATGCTCCCAACCAAATTCGCCTATTGTAAATTTTATAAAATCTTGCTTATCGTCCAGGATGTTGTTTTTAGTAATACATATTGAATGCGTACTACTTGAATTTGTTTCAAAAACACCACTTCTTATAACCTTCATACATAACCTCCTATATATTATTTTTATATAAAATCTTAGCCGAAAACCACGACGGCTTCAGCCTCGTGGATGAAGGCTTATCCTTGTTCTTGAATATATTTTTCTATAACTTCTTTACTTACATTACCTATACTACAAACAAAATATCCATTGCTCCAAAATGTTTGCTCCTTCCAAAATTCTTTACTTAAATCCGGTAGTTCACATTTTAATAAAAAACATATTTTATACAAGTAGTCTTATCACCTACTTATATAATACCACAAGTTTTATATTTGTCAAGTATAATTTTATATTTATATTTTATAAAAATTCACTATTTGCTATAGTATATTCTTCTATCCAATATTCTTTTACATCCTCGTTTTCAATAAACTTACCATCCTTAAATATTTTCTGAGATTTTTTCTTACTCTTATTGATATATATAACATCACCTGTTTCTATTGGATATTTTTCAAAATCCCATTTACTTACTTTCATGATGCCTGTAGTACCTTTTGCTAAACAGTATAAATTAAGTTTTGGAGAAAATTTAGTATCAATATCCATAACATACGCATATCTTGGATTTATATTAGGAATTGTCGTTTGAATATATCCTAATAATTCTTGTTCAAATTTAATTTGTTCCTTTAAAGATATTCTTTTATTAGGCGTTATACTTTCAATTTCTTTTAATGCAGTTATACGCTTTATTTTTGTATTGTCTTTATATTTTTTATCATATTTATTACTTCCTTCAGTAAACTCTTTATACACATTACTTCCTTCAGTAAACCCTTTATACACATTCAATAGTTTACCGTTTTCTCCAAATTGTTTGAAGTAATTTAATTGTATTAATATACTTATTTGTCTTGTGTTTGCTGATGTTTTTTCTACAATGTCTACAAGCAAATCAATAAAACTATTATATTTATTTTTGCTTAATTCATATAGCTCATTTGCTACTTCTTTGTTTAGATATTTAATACTTGCACAACCTCTGTATATAGTGTTTTCTACTTTATCAAAGAAATAATCAGCTTTTGACTTACCAAACTCTATAGGTTTTACTTTTATACCCTTACTCTTTGCATATTCAATTATCTTTGTAGTTTTTTCTTGATTGTCTTTGTTTAATAATACTGTCAAATACTCTATGGTATAGTATTTTCTCAAATAACCACAAGCAAAACCTATCATACTATATGGCAAACTATGATTTAAAGAAAACAAATAATCGCTTGCATCTTCTATAACTCTTAAAAATGATTCTATAATCTTTTCTGCTTCTTCTTTTGTGGTATTATATTTTTCTTGCATTGTTTTTATAAAACCATCTTTTATTTGTGGTATGTATTGTTCTGTTCCCAACTTCTTGGCAAACCCTCGTCTTATTACGTCTGCCTCACCCATTGTAAAACCACAAAATTTATTGAGAAATTCAATAATCTGTTCTTGATATACAAGATAATTAAGCGTTGAAGACAACATCTCATTTAGTGCAGGATGCCCATTATCATTAATTATGCCTTGACACATTTTATCTCTATATGATTCTCCTGCTGGTCTTATTGCACCATTAGCCATTGAAAACAAAGATAAATAATCTATATATCCTATTTGTTTTTTTATTTTATTTAATACTTCTTTACTAAATAGTTGTTTTATTACATGCCCTGCAAAATCAGACTCCATCTGAAATATAGAAGTATTGTCTTGTGCAATATCTTCCCATACAGAAACGTCATTAAAATCCAAATTGTCAGGCGTAATCCTTTCAATTCCTGCTAATTTACAAGTTTCGTTTATAATTTGTATGTTATCTAATCCTAATATATCAAGTTTAACAAAATTAACACTATCAATACCTTTCATATCTACCTGTGATATCGGATATTCATTTGTAGAAGTAGTAAACAATCCTAATTCTTCTTCTAAGTTATAATAACTTACCACAGAGCCACAAGGATGTATTGAGACTGATGTAATTACGCCATTTAATAAATCAACATATTTAAATAATTCAGGATATTGTTTTCTATATTTTTCTTCATCTTGTTCGACATTTTCACATATCTTATTAACTATATCAAGTGGTATTTCCAATGCTCTTGCCACATCTCTAATCGCACCTTTTAATGCTACAGTATTAAAAGCTACTATATCACAACAATTTAACCCCAAATTATTAAACACAAATTTTTTGACTTCATCTCTTCTGTTAGGCGGGTAATCCACATCTATATCGCTAAGACTTACCCTTTCAGTATTCATAAATCTATCAAAATTAAGATTATATTTAATTGGGTCTACTTCGGTAATGCCTAATAAATATGCACACAGACAACCAGATACCGAACCTCTGCTAGGCCCTGCATATATATCATTGTTTTTACACCAAGAAATTATTTTTTCCTGTAACAGCAAATAGTCTATTGCCTTGTTTTTTCTTATTGCTTGTAACTCGTATTCAATTCTATTTCTATATGTTTCGTTATTTAACTCCTTTTCGATCAAAGCATTATTAATTTTTTCTAAAAATACTTGTTCAGCATTTTCAGTCTTAGGATATTTGTATGTATAGTCTAATTCAAAATTTTCTATCATATCTGCAAGTATGTTTGTATTTTCTATAGCTTCTAAAAATACTACTTTTGGTAGTGCATTTTGTTCAATATATGCTTCAACAAGTTCGTCATAAGTTTTAAATGTCAAATCCCAATCTTCTTCATTTTCAAATTTAATATGTTTTGATTTTTGCAATATTCTTCTAACATCGTGTAATTCTTTATTTAGACTATGTGTATCTGTACCAGCAATAAGCGGAATATTATATTGTTTAGATAACTCATATAAATATTTATTATACTTATATTGTGTTTTTTCTTTGTCGTTATGATGTTGTATTTCAAGAAAACATCTGTGCTTATTTTTGATTAAAAAATCTAAAAATTTTTGTTTAGCACTGTCTGTTCCGTTGTTTAATATTCCTCCTAAACACGCTGTCGTAACAATAATGTTATCGCTTGTGCTAATTAATTCATCTAATGCAATTCTTGCATCATAATAAAAATGTCCATCTTTAGTATAAGCAAGTGAAGATAATCTATTTAATTCTTTAACTCCATCTTTGTTTTTGGCAATAAGAATACAATGCCAATTGTCTCTAACTTTGTTTTCTAAAGATTCAGTAATATAAAATTCTTGCCCATGTATATATTTTATACCAGCCTTATCACAAAGTTGTTTCTTTTTAATCCATTGAAATACATTTCCATGCTCTGAAAAGCCAATAGAAGTCATGCCGACTTCTACGGCTTTATTTATGTATGCTTCATATTTAGTTGCACTATCTAAAATAGATAAATCGCTATGTAAATGAAATATAGTATAATTACTCATAATCAACCTCGCATAAATTCTGGTAAATTTTCATCTCTAGGGTCTGGTAAATTATCATTATATTTATTTTTATCCCATTTAAATACTTTATCTAGTTCTTCTTTTGTAGACCATAACCTATATGAAGGACTATCAAAATATACCCCCAATTCTTTATCTTGCGTTCCAGTAATTCTATTTTTAAATAAGTCTATAATACAATCATACTCTATTGGCTGAACTACATATTCCCCTTTTTTATTTTTTATTCCTTCTTTTTCTTTTGGAGTAATTCTATGTATAGACATAACATAATGTGCTAAATTGGTTATGTCTCCGCTTCCACCTACGTCCAGTTTAGTTAATCTTCGTATTGTTTCAACCTTTCGTGGATGTGCTACTAAATGCACAAGGACATTAAATTTATGTGCAAAATTTACAAGTTTTACTACAAATTCTTTCTGCTTTTGCCATATGTTTTCATTATTACACTCAAGGTCAATCATCATCAAATTATCTAACACAAAAATCTTAACTCCTTTTTTACGTGCCAATTCTTCCATTTTGTTCAATATTGAAGTTGCTGTAAAGTCTTTATCGTTATCATAAACGTAAATCCTCCCTCTGTACCAATCTCTCATTTGTTTTCTAATCTCTGGTTTTATTTTTCTAATGTGTTTATTTTCAATTTCAATATGCCTTCTCCCTGCCAATTGCAATTCAATCCATTTTTTTAACTGTGGCTTAGTCATTTCTCCACTAAACACAAATACATCGTATCCTTGATTTAAAGGTTCACATATACACATTTGATTTATTAATACTGACTTGCCACTGCCGTTGATCCCTGTGATTATATTTATACAACCAAAGAAAAATTTATATATCCATTTGTCTATCTCTTCAAAACCAGAAAATACACCTTCAGCAGTTTCTACATCAAATTCCTGTATATCATACAAATCCACCACATCAGTAATAGGCATTTCTTTTGCATTATCGATACATTCTATAACTTTATCTTTTCCGTAATAATACAATACTTCGTTAATATCTTTTATGTATATTGTTTTACCATCTTTTTCTATTTCTGTCGGTGCTTCAACTTCATAGCAACGCCATTGTCCTAAGCGTGGTATTATATTTTTCTTCATTTTCCGTCCAGCTTCATCAGCATCAGCCCATATTATTATTTTATTAAATTGCTCTAACCAGTCCCAGTTCTCCTCGACCCACGATTCATTCCCTGCACCAAATGGTACTGAAACTGTATTTTTAAATCCTGCCTCAATAGCTGATAAACAATCTAACTCTCCTTCGCAAATCAGCAACGGTTGTGTCGGATCAATTCTATTAATATTAAATAATAAAGGTGTAGTATCAGCACCTTTTTGACACCAACATTTCATTTCTCCTTTATTAAGTTTTCTTGCAGGACGATATTTTACCATTGTAAGAACATCATTTGTATCATAATAATTAAAAACTATATTGCCATGACTATCTTGTCTAATATCACAATAGTCTAATGTTTCTTTGCTTATACATCTTAATGTAAGATATTGTTCTACTTTACTTCTATCCGTATTTGTTTCTTCTTTAGGATATTTATATTCTCGTTTTGTTTCTATGTTTTTTGTACCAAAGCTATATTTAATTCCTACTTCCTCAAATAGTTTTTCTACTGCTCCTAAATATGTATAACCTTGTTGCATATATAGGTCTAATATTCCAAAATTACGACTACATCCAAAACAATGATAACTATAATTCTTCGGATTCCACACGAAGGAAGGAGTTTGCTCCTCGTGAAATGGACATAATGCTTTTAAATTTCTTTCGTCAAATTCTTGTAAATGTAACGCTTCTGCAATTATATAAGCAGCCCTATCGCCCATTTGTTCCTTTGCTTTAATAATAAGTTCTTGCGGTATTAACAAATAATCAACCTCCTTCTTTTTTTGATATAAAGGGAGAAAAATTTCTCCCTTTATATATTAATTATGAGAATGAATTAGAAAGGAAGGTCATCCATTTGACTATCTATTTGTGAATTGCTCATATTCACAAAGTCGAATATAACAACATTTACAAATGATTTCTTATCTTTTCCTTCTCCTATAGTTGTATTGCTAATTTTACCACTTGTGATTTTAATTCTGTCTTTTGCAGATAAAGCTAAAGCAGGCTCTTTTGCTTTACCTACAAATGTAGCAAACCAATAAGAATTAACATATTTACCTTCTTTGTTTTTCTCACTGGTTGAAATCCTGCCTTTTACAAAATTACCTTTGTCCTCAATTTCCCAAACAGTAGCATAAGCATTATTAAATAGTATCATAAAATACCTCCGTTTTTATATTTTTATTTTATCAGCCATTTCCTTTGTTAGAGGAATATTGTTCACCTCTCTTCGAATTCTTGAATCAAGTTTGTTTTTATAATTTTTTGACGGGCTTTCTTATCTAAGCTGCTCCATGCTAAAAACAATCTCCTTTTTGCCACCCTAATAAATAGTGATAATCTATTATTTCTGCTGTTTTTACACTTCTACAATATTCACATTTACCACATGGTATAGGCTCTACCTTGCCTTCCTTCAGTGCTATAATTCTTGGTAAATGTTCTTCTATGTGCCACATTACATCCTGCATATCACTTAAAAATCCATTGTATATAGCTTTATCGCATGGCTGTTGCTTCGTTACTACAACTAAATACGGTTCTAGAAAATCTTCTCTACCAGTAGCAAGTTTTTCAATCATAGCATAAATACACATTTGAAAATTATATTTATAATGTTCAATAAAACTTTCATATACCCGTAGTTCTTTATTCCAAAACTTATCATATAGGTTAGCCATTACTTTTAAATCAGAGAAAAAACCTGCTTCTGGATTATAATTATCCATTTTAATTTTCCACGGCACACCGAATAAATCAGCAGCAAATATAACTTGCTTTTGTCCTGTAAGATATGTACTAAGGTTTATATCTTCTTGTATTGCTTTTATACACTCATCTGCTATACTAAATTTTGCAAGTAATACTTTTTCTTTGCTTTTTTTGTTGTATATTTCAGGATGTTCTTCTTTGAATTTATCCAGCGTACCCTCACACCATGCATCTACATAAGAACCAATAAGCATGGCGTCAGATGGTTGAGAAATATATTCTCCTTTTAATTGTGCCAATGCTTTTGCTTCGCAAGTAATAAAATTTTTGTATTGACTCACACTCAAGTAGTATTTGTCTGCCTCTAGAGAATAATAATTTTCTGCGGTTAAAAACATATTATCACTCCTTACTTAAAATATTCTTCTTTTTTGTTTTTACCTGATTTTATATTACTATATACAACACTTAATTTACTCAATTCAGCGTCATTAATACTATCTACTTTTTTACCGATGAATTTTTCTATTTGTTCTTTTGACACATCAAATTCTTTTTTGAATACATTTACCATATCATTTACTCTTTCTTTTGTTGATTTTTTTATATTATTATTTTGTGCATTATTTTTACCCTTTTTCTGCAATTCAGTCATTTTATTTGAATCAAAGTCATCATCATTATCAGCTATATTAAATGCATTCATAAGAGAATATCTTTTAGCATATGTAAGAGTAGCACCACTGTTTTGTGCTTTATTTGCACCTTTTACTTCGGCTTTTTCTATATCAAACTGATATTCTACTTTTTCGTCTGTGTCTGTATCGGCTATTGTAAGATAAGCTGTATAATAATCATCTTTAAACTCATGTACTTTAAGATTAAATAGAGTAATAAGATTATTTTCTTCTAATAATGGATTTAATTCAGAAAGAATTGCATCTGGCTCGAAATACATATAATTGCTAAACTTATTTTCGCCTTCTTTTTTAACACGAAGCAAATTAGCAATTTTTATTATTCTTTTTTTGACGCTTAACTTTTCAGACATATGTATAAACTATACTCCTTTCTCATATTTTCGTTTAAGTCTTATGTATTCTTTTTGTTCTTCCACTTCCTTAATTTTTTCTAAGTCAACTTCATCAATACTGTCAAAACGTTGCCCTGCATTTAAGTTAAAATCATAAGCCCATTTTCTTAAAAACGAATCATCTCCTCTTTTACCTGGATCACTCCTTTTTACCTTCAATTAGTTTATTAACTTCTTCACTTAATTTTTCCTCCAATTCAGCAACTTCATCAAAACTATATCCAGCACATGGATATTTGTACTTATCCACAAAATATTTTATATCTTCACTATTAGCACAATACAATGCACCTGCAATAATACTCAATTCTTCTTCAGATAGTTCCAATGAAAACATTCTTTTTGTAAATACTCTTGATTGCATATTACACTCCTTTCAAGGTATACATTTCAAATGTAACCCTTAATTTCAATCAAACCAATCTTTCATCTAAATTTAATAAGGGAGATAATATTTTCCCTTATTAAACTGTAATACAATCATACATCGGGTCATTTAAAACACTCAACATAGCTTCATATGGAGTTTTCCCTATATTATTTAATATGGACTTAAATACTGAAGGAGATTGACCACTGGCTAACTGTACACCTCTATATTCACTTGCAACCTGAAAATTATCATGTCTGCTGTCTACATTCCAAAAGATTATATTTGGCATAGTATAACCATGTTGATTATACATATTAACCATACTTTCATAAAATGTCTCATATTTGGAAGTATTATAAGTGGACACAATCATCAAATTATGAATGGTGGTTGAATAGGTAGCACTGTCAAAACTGTCAAATTCCATATCGGATATTACTATTAATGATTTTGGCATATCTTCAGCAGTCAAATTATTTCTTATAGCTGTATCTAAAATTAGTTTAAATGCAGCTTCCAAATTCGTATTTTCAACTATAGAAGGTACACATTTAATTTTTTCATAAAGTGTATTGCCTTTTAATTGTACAAAAGATGGTCTTGATGAAAAAGTCATAAAAACATCTTTAAATACACCATGATTTCTTTCAGCGAAATATATTGCTAATCCTACAGATGTTGCCATTGGTCTACCTTGCATACTTCCTGAAGTATCTGCCATCACTAAAACATTATTTTCTCCTTCGATATAATTAGGGAGTGCCTTCCATTGTTCTTCAAGCACTTTATCATAATGGTTTACAGTTAAATAATTACCATGCCACGTGCTTAATCCCATTTTTTCAAGTATATCATAAGGAAACAACGTGCTTGAATTTATTTTTGCTTCGCCTTTAGAAACACTTTCTATGTAGGCATTAAATCTATCTTCATCATGTTTTCTAAAAGCGTTTCTGTATATGCTCATTGCTCTAGAAGGCACACCAGCATAATTAATATCACTCCATTGATTATGTGACATTTTAACTTCTGTAACATTAAGATACCTTCTCAATGCAGATAAAGTCTTTCTGTATTCCTTTTCTGATAATCCTAAGTTTTTAGCAGTTAATTTACCAAGTTTGTTAGATTCCTGTGAACTCGTATTCACACTTTTCAGCCATTTAGCTAACAGGCTAATTGGTTGGTTGTCTTTCATATTCTTAATATCCAAATTCCACTGTTCTTGAATTAATCGCCACATATCATTTTCAACAGGAGTTCCAACAAATTCATATAAATCATCATACCTTCCGAACAATGGAATAAATTGGATATTTTTCTTCATAATATCGGAATATAATTTTGCCAAAAATTTAAAAATAATCCTAGGCGTTCTTCTTTCGCCTAATCCTCCACGTATATTCCTAGCATAAAAAGCCATCTTGGTTGCTAACAATTTATCTTCAGCAAATGCCTTACTAAATGCTGATTCAATATCTGCGTCAGGCCTTTTTCTCATTGCTCCAATTTGTCCAAACAAATCTACTAAAGCACTATTTGTACTTTTTAATGCTACTGCACCATTTTCAGTTAGAGTGTAATTGTTTTCTTGTTTTAATGCACTTACAAATCTTTTACTCATAATAAAATCCTCCTATTTATATTTATATTTTACAAGACACTTGTTTGCTCTACAGGTTAAAAGTCTGTTGCATTATTGATTGCTGTAAATGTCTTTATTAAAACTCCAAGATGCATTTTTAACGCCTAAAGTTATTTTTGTTGCTGTAAGCATCTTAGAGGATTTTACGATTATTGGAGAACGGCAGGATTCGAACCTGCGAACCTTGTAAGTATTGATATTGTTGCTGTATGTATCCAATACTCGATACTATTTTATTCAATTTCCTTTAGCCACTTGGATACGCTCTCCATGTACAAGACGCATTGAGAAACGATTTTACAGATTATTTGCAAATATTTGCTGTATGCGTCTTTTCCAAACTAGGCACATTAAAGAACAAATTTCAGCTTTGTCTTGAATAATTGCTGTAAGTGCCTAAATTTTATTTGTCGTGAGGGTAGGAGTTGAACCTACAACACAATGTCCCCAAAGCAGTTTTGCTGTTAATATCTTAACAAGATATATTTGCTATTACATTTGCTCTACCAGTTGAGCTACCTCACGATATTCCAAGGCAGTTTTAAATTCAGCCAATTGAATTTTCTGATTTCTATTATATAGTATCCTGTGCAAAAATATTGTTTTTCTTGTATTATTGCTGCAACTGCCTTTCATTATTTATTATAATACACTATTTTTTATTTGTCAACATTTTTATATTAATAATAAAATCCTCCTATTTATATTTATATTTTACAAGACACTTGTTTGCTCTACAGGTTAAAAGTCTGTTGCATTATTGATTGCTGTAAATGTCTTTATTAAGCAAAATCGTTTGCCTTATAAACGTGCTGGTGTTGTTCTTGAAAAGAAGTGCGGATATTATATAGAAGCTCGCTCCTGACTCAATCGTGGTCTTGTTGACCTGTGCCAGACAGCCTTCCATATGCAGTGAGCGAGAACGTAATCGTCGCTCATTTTGAACAAATCGCCTTTTATTACTCTGTAATCCATAGTTATCGTTCCTTTCAAGTCGTGCCGAAGTCCTTGTATTTCTGAATGCGTTCCAGCTCCGAAAGCAGCTCTCCTGCATCATCACCCACGAATACGTCTTCCGTGTTGTCAACGCACTCTCCGTTCTGGTAGGTATATACCCTCACGAGGTTGTACTCGCCCGTTTCCGCATCGTAATCCTCGTCCTTATGGATATGAAGCACAAGGTCTGAATTGTCTCCGAAGTCGTAAACCTCTGTTTCCTCTGAAGCCCTCATATCCTGACAATAACTTACGATAACGTCAAGAGTTGGATTTTCTAACTGATAAGCCATATTTAATGCTCCTTTATGAAGTAGTAGTATTCGCCAAGCCGACCGAACTTTTTGTCGCTGTTGTATCTGAGAGCTACCGCATTTATAGCGTCTTCCCAGCTATCCTTGACGCAGCAAAATTCTTCCCTGCCCGTTTTAACGTGTCTGTAATAAACGTAAAATCCGTGCATATTCGTTTACCAACATTTTTATATTAATATTTTATAAAAAATTTTGTTTACGGTTATTCAAGTTAACACCGAAAAACGCTTTAAAATTAAGGGGGAATGTATTATTTTTTGGTGCAGGATATTTTAAGTCCTCTATGTCTGCCAATTCTATCAATCCTGCATTTCAACTATCACAATTACAATATATCATAGTCTATTTTATTTGTCAATAATTTTATATTAATATTTTGTAATTTTTAATCCCATCCCAACATTTTATATAATGAATAGAAAGCGTTGCTTTTTTGCTGTTATGATGCTTTTTGTTCTGTTTTTGTTCGTCTAAGTGCTCTGCCTTATTTCTCTTTCTTGCGTTTGTCAAAAAGAATTCTATTCCTCTTTTTAGAATCCTTAATTATTTTACTGAATGACAGAATTTCCACATAGGCATTATAGGTATCATTAAACAGATAATATCCCATATTGTCAGGCCGACCAACTTTTTTACGGTTGATCGCCTTTGGCTTAGTCATTATTTATTTTTCGAGATACTTAATTATTTCATCTGTGATGTGCCAGAACAGAACAGGCGGTATAGCATTGCCAATCTGTCTGTATGCGGTTGTCTCTGTTCCTGCAAACTTGAAATCGTCCGGGAACGACTGGATGCGTGCAGCTTCCAGGGGAGTAAATCTTCTATATAGCTCTTTTGCAGGGTCAACAAGTAGCACAGGATCTCGTGAATTAAGACTGACCTTCGCTAAGTGGCTTGTGACTGTAAGACAAGGCTCATTCAGATTTTGAGCAAGTCCACGCTTCATATTATTCTTTGCGTTCTTCATTCCTTGAACGGCTCTTTCAGAGAAGTAATACTTCTTTTCTTCGATAGCCAATTCTGGAACTGCAACAGATAGTGGTGTCCAGTTTCCCTCGTGTGTTTTGGCAGGGAAAATAAAATCCCCATTTTTTCCCCATATATCTTTTCTTATGCCAACAATGATAACTCGTTCACGCTTTTGAGGAACACCGTAATCTGCGGCATTTAACAACGAATGAAATGTTTTGTATCCGGCTTCTTCAAAAGCTGAGATAACACGCTTGAATATTGCTCCTTTATGAAGTGTCATCATACCTTTGACATTTTCAGCTACAAATACTTTAGGTTGCTTGGCTTGAACAATGCGCACCATCTGTTTATACAGATTTGCTCTATCATCAAAGGGGTCTTTAGTAGGGTTGGCTGTACTAAACGATTGACAAGGAAAACCACCAGTCAGAATATCACATTCTGGAATATCGTCGGCTTCCACTTCGCAGATGTCAGCACATACCGCATTTCCTGCATCGAAATTCAGTTTGTGAGAATCAACTGCTTTTTGGTCAATGTCGCAAGCATAAACCAATTTGCATGGATGCTTCTCATATTCCTTTTTGTTGAAAATGAAACCACCAACTGTTCCTAAATCAACGCCACCGCAACCACAGAACAGGGATACAACATTGTACATTTATACCCCCTCCCTTTGCAGCCCGGTAATAACCGCATCAACGGCAACATTAGAGAAATCAACTCTGTATGTCGTATGTTTGAAACTATTGAATCGGATTGTTTTTTCCAAACTCGGAGTACTGTATTTCACCACGCCATTCTCGTCCGAAATAGCATCTGGCAAATCACCAAGTGCCTCTTCTACACTTACATAACGCTTTAAAAACTTTCCATCCTCAGAGTGTGTTGGTTGTGGAAATTTGAATTTATTGTCTTTCAATCCAACAATAATTACTCTTTTGCGGCGCTGTGGTATACCATAGTCAGCAGCATTCATCACTTGCTGTTCAATGGTATACCCAATTTCTCTAAAAGCGATTTTTAATAACTCTATTATTTTTTCGCCTTGAGAATTCTTTGCGGATAGCAATCCTGTGACATTTTCAAAAACAAACGCTTTAGGCTTCACCTGCTCAATGATATGAATATATTTCCATACAAGCTGTCCACGTTCATCTTCTACATTTCTGTTTCCGGCTAACGAAAAGGATTGACATGGTGGTCCACCAATGACTACATCTGCATGAGGAATTTTGCTAATATCAACTTGATTAATATCTGCACATATAATATGGTCACCGAGGTTGACCTTATAGGTTTCTGTAGCATTTTTGTTGTTGTCAATTGCCCATATAACATTATAACCCTCTGCTACAAATCCCAAGTCAAGGCCTCCGCCACCAGAGAACAAGCTAACGACATTTATTCCCATTTCACTTAACCTCCAATCGGTTTGATTTCGTAGCGAAATATCTCTTTGTTATTTCGTCACAACCGACAGTACTATACTTCGATACCACAGTTGTGATTTCATCAATGATTGATGCATCCGCTCTTTCCAACAGTGCATGACTTAATCTTTCCAGTTCCTCTTTATCGTCATCCGAAATATCTGTATACTTAGGAAAGGTCAATGCCTCAACATCATATCTTTGTAATTTCAACAACCCGGCACCGTATCTTTTACCACGCATCTCCAACTGATAATATGTGTAATAATTGTTTAGCAAAGCGAAAAATATCCACTTATCAACTTTAGGCTTAATAACATAAAAGTTATCACGCGCAAGAACTCCCGTTTCATTCATGATGAACTTCATGTCATTGCGTACAAAATAACTAAAGAGGATTCCTTCACCACAGATTTCACGCAGTTCATACCATCTATCGCTACTATTTACTTTCATATAAAGAGTCTTTGGTTTTTGCTCCTTGACGATTTTATTCTTCCAAAATTCTAAATACTCCAACACCTCAGTAGGAGCTTCGTCATCAATCGGGAAAAACAATCTGTCAAGACGTGCATTTACGGTAGTATATCCCTCAATACTCTTTGGGGAAGAAACGATAGGTCTAAAACATTCCTCTCCCTCACAAAGAAAATCTGGATTGATGTACATTTCATTGCATCCCGTTGTCAACCCTCTTTTTATTGTTGCAAATTCAGAAAACGGCTGCGTAAACAAGCTGATTTCTTTTTTATCCGATAATGAAATCTCGATTAATTTACCATCTTTCGACTCCAAATATTCTTCAGTTACCCTCTTGCCGAATACACCCTTTACAAGTTTCAGTATAACAACTTCAACAAGGGCTTCTCGTTCAAACACATCACCGTAAATATGAATCTGTCTTTCCAATCCACACTGTGAAAGCATCAACTTCTGAAAATCCACTCCACTTCTTGCATTCATCCAACTACTCGGGAAAATAACAATTAGCTGACCTCCATCCTTCAATAAATTGATAGCCTTCATAATAAAATACATATACATATTTGCCGTACTTGGAAGTCCAGAAAAGATAGGCTTCGAACGAAGTGTTTCCTTTGTTATGCCAAACGATTCCAGTTCGTCTATCTTTTCCTGGCGTATATATGGCGGATTCATTATTATTCCATCATATTTATTTTTCTCCTCGTACTTAAGAAAATCTCCGTTAATCAAATGATACTGAGTATACTTCTTTTTTGTCTCTTCAAATAGAGTTGTATCCATTTCACAAGCAGTAACATTAGAATATTCACTTGACGCAAGAGCGTCCAAAAAAGAGCCGGCGCCATAGCAAGGATCCATGATTTCTGCTTCTTTTGACAAATCAAACAAGGAGACCATATATTGGGCAACATTGCCCTTTGTAAATACCTGACCCAAATCAGACATATCCTTGTTCCTCCTATTCAATAGCACTTTTTCCACTTTTAACCCAGGCATCCAATTCAGAAAACTTAAACTTCCACTTCTTACCGATTTTGTGGGCTGGAATACCTGTATCTTTTTTTATCCAATCTCTAACTGTAATTGGTGTTGCTCCCATTCCCCCATTCGCTTGATTATCGTTACCATCTGATTATCATCTCCAATTTATATTGTTATTCAGGGAAGTTTAAAACATCCCTGTTATAAAATTACCACTCTATACGTGGGCCAGGGCACGGGCTCCAATAATCCGTCCCTGGTCGTCTCGGACGGCGTCGTCTACGATGAATACGTCCTGACGGTCGGGTACGGCCTGGGCAACCAGCGCGGACACCACGAAAATAGTATCCGGCTGAGGGTCGGGCAGATTGAATACCTCCCCAAACCGGGTCTGATTCACCGGGACAGATATTCCATCTACGGTGACGGTATCCACTTGTACCCGGTCAACCGCGCACCGGGCAACCAGACCAGACGGAGGAATGGTAACTACCGTGCCGGTCGGTCCGGCTGGCATCAGGTTTAGGGCGTGGGGCGTAAGGTTCACGATATTCAAGGTTTTTCCTCCTTTCTTTTTGGTTTCTGATATAAGTTTGAGAATACCAACTGTTCTGCGTCTTGTACTGCCGATACTAACCCATCGAACAACTCGGATTCTCCTAATAATTGGTAAAGACTAACAATTGTTGGATATGGTATATTATGTTCCTCTGCCAAATCCTGTAAATATTCTTTTAAACTATCATATCCATTCTCTTTCAATGCTTTAATTGTTTCAGGTTTTAACATTATATATCAACTCCTTTTGATTTTATGAATATATTTTAGCAAAAACATTTTGTTATGTCAATACTTTTATATTAATATTTTATTTGTTCTACTTTTTCTGCTGTTATAGTTCTTTCTTCTGTTTTAGGAATTTTACTACCGCATTGGTAGCATATCCAATATTCACTGAATGTATCGGCTGAATAGTTTTCTGCTCCACAATTTAGACATTTTCTTTTTACCATCATTAACACTCCTTTTTTATAAAATAATTGTTTTATTTTATTCTGTTACATTTTATCATACTAGATTCTGTTATGCCAACCTTTTAATATCAATGTTCTTTTGTTTTGTTTCTGTTATATTATTATTTTCTTTCCCAAATACTTTCCTAAATTCTTCAATTATATCAGGTATCATCACTTTTGGTATTATGTAGAAAATTTCTGCTAGAAAAATTATTAATATTATCGTCCTTACAATTATATCCAAGTATTTCATCTTTATTACCTCCTGTTATAGTTTCTTCTGATTTTGGAATTTTACATCCACACTTGCAACATACTTACTGTAGAATATTCTCCATTGGAAGAAGGTCATATTGGACTATATTTTTAGGCATAGTTTCACCTCACTATACAACCATTCGCTGACAAGATACCGCAAGAACTTATCTATTGAGGACTCGTCAAAAAACATCATAATTTGTTTAAAATATCAATGCGCCTCTGTGCTTTCTCCTCGATCGCTTTCATATATTGCTCCATATAGTCCCAATCGGGAATGAAACCCTCATCTGAATATTGTTTGTTTACGTCAATTGAAAATTCACCGTTTTTGTCTTTTTGCGCTGGCAAACTGATTTTCAATGTCTTCAAATTATCGCTCGTCAGTGCATCGTTATAATCAAATTTTTGCGCCATAATTTTTATAACGGTACAGATAAATAAAGCATTGTATCTTGTGAGGTTGTCATTATATAGCAATGAAATAGCTGAACCTGCACCACCACGACCGAGAAAATCGTCTTCTTGATAAAATAAATTAAGCTTTCTTCCGGTGAAGTGGCATTATTAATGCTCTGCCTATATCAGACTCTATGATACAAGTCTTCATTTCGCCGTCTTGATAATGAACTGTTATATCATTTCCTAAAACATTGATTATATCTATAATTTGCGATGAAGGATAAAATGACAAGCCTATTTCTGTCATAGCATTATCTTTTATATATTTTTTTACATTTTCACCTTTTGCTTTAGCTTCAGCTTCTTTTTCTTTTAGTTGCATTTTTATATTTTTAATATCAATACTTGTCTTATGTGGAAAATCATTATAATCCTTTGGGAATATATTATTAGGATTAATCGGTGTTATACCATCGTCTAACTGTTTTAATCCTTCTATTGGATTGTTGATTTCTATTATATAGTATCCTGTGCAAAAATATTGTTTTTCTGTTATTTTGTCATTCCATACACCATGTAAAGCTGGTCTATGTGAATTTTCTTTTATATTTTGCTCAATTAATCTTTTAAGCGTTTTGTATGTATTAACCCTACCTGAATCCTTTGCTTGTTGAAGTGAAATTTCTTCTTTAATCATGTCTTCCAGCAATAAAATTGCTGATAAATCTCCATTATTTTTAAATTTAAAAATCAATTCTAATGCTTTTGTTAAATTTAACACCAATCATTCCTCCAATCCTAATTTCTCAATTTGTTCTTTATAATACCATCTATATTGTTTTACAATATTTGTTAAAAATGTCCCTCTTTACAACGTCTCATTTGATTTTTCCATACTTAAAACTCCTTCCTATTTGTTATAATATTTTGTTATGCTCTATAGCTTCTTCTTTCCTGCCTAACATCTCAGCAACACCAATTGAAACTCCTTGCATTTTATTAGACATTCTGTTATTGAAATCATCTTCAATCCATTTTAGCAAATCAATATTTTTATTCTTTATTTCTTGTACTACATCATCTATTCTGGATATAGAACATATTGGATATACATATTCATTTATTTGAACATAAGCATTATCATAATTTTGAGTCTTGTTTTTTATAGCATAGAATTTATATCCATCTAATTCTTTCAGAAACACCATTTGTTTACGATGTATACCATCAACATGAACACATTTACCTATTATATTATTTTTGTTTTGTTCTCTTTTTTCTTTTGTTTTTTGTGTTTGTTCTGTTATATAAGTATTATAGTCAATAACATTATTTAATTCTTCTGGCTTAACTCTTACTGTACACACTAAACCAACAATATTATTTTCTTCATCATATATAATAAGCGGAGCATATTTTGAACCTCTTGCATTATAATACAATTTACATTTCAACGACTTAAAAAAGTTATAATATTCTTCTTTAATTGCAATGTCACAGTTATTAATGACTATATTATATTTTATTTTATTTACAAATTTTGTATTAATCAATGTAGGTATATATTGCTCAACTTCCATATCAGATTCATTCTTTATAACATCTTCTAATATACCAACAATATTTCTTGCCAATTGTTCATTTGTTTCAAAAGTATCAATAAATTCATTCTGCTTTTTAGTAAGCAAACTCCGTTTAATTATAAAGTGTGCATTTGAAACATATTCGCTGTTATGCACCTTTTTATCTTTGAAAAAATTTTTAAAATTATACCCTGCCATTGTTATTCCTCCAATCCTAGTTTCTCAATTTGTTCTTTATAGTACCATTTACCGCCATTATATCCTTCCTTAAGATGTTCTTGTCTATGTGTTCTGTATATCAGCAAAAATCCCTTTATTTGTTCTTCCTGCTCTTTAAATTCAAAAAGCATTTTTGACTCTTCTATTTGTATCATGACCCCATCTCCATTTTAATTTCATCCTTATAGAGTTGAATGAAAGTATCTCGAATTGTATTCATCTCCAAGTTTTTGAACTTTGCATTACTTTCACACTTAACCCCATGTTCTGTTTTGTAAAGCGAATGAAATTTAACTACTCCTTTTTCGTTTGACTTAATATCAAAGTATTTCGATAGAGTGTAGTCATGTGTAGAAATAAAAATCTGTACGTCGCTTTCTTGAATTTCCAGAAGCATATCTACAATTAATGGAATATGTATTGGATTTATGTTTGCTTCCGGTTCATCCCAGAACAAAACTGAACCTTTTTCAAGTGTACCGTTCTTCATCAGCTGCCAAAGTAAAGCTATCTTTCGAATACCTTCGGCAACAAGATTAAACTCGACTTTGGAATTCCCATGTTTTAAGTAGAATCTATCTTTTGGTACATCAAAGAAAACTTTTCCTTCAATAATTTTTTCAAGTCTATCGAGTTGGGACTTTTTGCTCATAGGGTCACGTCCAACTGAGATATCGACTTTAGCAGAATGTATTATGTCAATATACGTATCATCAAACTCAACATTACTTTTTTCATTAGCAGAAATAATATTATACGAATTTGAAAGTATTTCTTTGGCTGGGATAAATGTACTCTCTAAATCGCCAAATTCCTTCTCCCAGCTTTCTTCATTTTTTACTTCTGCCTCCCATTTCTTTGTTTTTGTACTGAAATTAATCGATAGGTTTTTTATCACATTGTATTTCTGAGCATAAATTTTTACTGTTGAGCTGGCTACGCCCGGTTTTCTATTCACAAGTCTTCCAATTTTGAAATCGTCCAGTCTAAATGTATTCACAATTTTTTGTGAAAATGAAACCTTTGGGCTTACGGCTTTACATGCCGAATAAATAAGCTTCATTAAATGAGTCTTCCCCGTGCCATTTTCACCAATAAGGATATTAACACCTTCGCAAAAATCAATACTCAATTGTTCGAAAACAGTAAAATTTAACAAATCTATTTTTTGTATTCCCATACCAGCACCTTCCTTAAAATTTACTCACATAGTCTCTTCTTCAATATAAAAACTGCACATCCTTTGTTGATTGTGGCAGAGCCTCCTTAATCCCCTTTTCAGTAATACCCAAAAGACTTGCCTTATATGTTATATCCGCAATTAGTTTATTTCTTGCCCAAATTGCAAAATTCTTAATAGCTGTTTTGTTCATTTAATGCCCTCCAGTGCTTTTGTCTTAGTTGAATCTTGACTAAATCTTGACTAAATCTTGACTAAATCTTTTACTTTTTAGTCAAGATCCAATTCGACCTTTGTTGATTGGTTGAATCTCTTGTAATATCTCCACTTTTTTTCATTGCCGCTAATAAATTTTGTACTTTTTTTCCTTTTGTTTATCACTCATAACATCAGGAAATTTACTATAACAATTCCCAATTATAATTCTCTACATTAAGAATAGAACCATATTCCTGGTACCGACATTTATGTCGGGACCAAATTGTTTGATGTGAGCAGAAATAAATTTACATTCTGCTTATTATGTTTCTTCTCTTGCATCCTG
>Ga0208198_1000877_pt1 | contig 30258 bp, 16 predicted proteins | sample AD_JPNTR2_MetaG_FD_184446 | JGI IMG/M metagenome (GOLD analysis project Ga0208198, IMG submission 184446) | Active sludge microbial communities of municipal wastewater-treating anaerobic digesters from Japan - AD_JPNTR2_MetaG (SPAdes) (version 2) | ecosystem: Engineered > Bioreactor > Anaerobic...
TTTTCTTACACAAATATGGCGTGTTTATAAACATCTTATAAGATAAATTTCCCAATAATATCAACAACTTCAGCTCATATTTTTCTAATGACCGCCATTAGAAATTCTGGCTAATGACAATTTTGGGATAAAAACAGTTCCAACGTTAACGTCGGAACTGTTTTATCCATGTAATAATCTACTCTAAAAGGCTATTTAATACTGCTATCAATTGTTGTCCCCGAAGGTTTCGGGCAAGGATAGTTCCGTCTTTATCGATTAAGAAATTGGCGGGAATGCTGTTAACTCCATACAAACGACCGGCAGCAGAATTCCATCCTTGTAAATCACTGACATGGTATTTCCATGCTAAGCCATCATCCTGAATTCCTTTAACCCAAGCCTGTTTGTTTTTATCGAGCGAAACGCTATACACTTCAAAACCTTTTCCTGCCTTGAATTTCTTGTTTTTAAATTGCGTATAGGCTGCCACCACAGTTGGATTTTCATAGCGGCAAGGCGTACACCAAGATGCCCAAAAGTCAATCAAAACAACCTTCCCCCGAAGTTCTGACAATGAAAGGATTGTTCCATCAGGAGCTGACATGGTTATCTCAGGTGCAACTTGACCAACTTGGGTTCCATAATTCTGAGCAAAAAGGTTTAGCGAAAAAATGATGGTGGTTGCGGCGGTAAAAATTTTCTTCATAGTAAATTATTTTATTTGTTAATTTATTATATGCAAATATATCTATATTTATATATATTCAAAAATAATTCCAATTTTACTTTAACCTAAAAGTTTGTCAACCGTGCTAATCTCGAGAAAAGTAGCTCCATTGGTTGGGCCAAAACTTCCTCCCACGAGTGCGATTAAGTCGTCGGGCATGATCTTATGTTCTTTAAGCAAAAAGGTTACGGTTTGTTGGATGAACGAATCACGAGAATCGTGCGATTCAAAATAGAAAGGTTCCACACCAAACGAAAGTGAAAGTTGTCGCATCACTGTTTGATTGTAACATAGAGCATACACAGGTATTTTTGGTCGATAAGCAGCTATGTATCGAGCGGTACGTCCGGATAAGGTGTCTAAAACAATTGATTTTAGTGGCAATTGGCCGGTTGCCATAACGGCAGCTTTTGCAAGCGTGGCAGTTACAGGGTTTTCGACATTGGTGAGTGAAATGTCGGGTTTTAAATCAAGTACAGCTTCCACCTCTTGAGCAATGGTGGTCATCATTCGAACCGACTCTACAGGATACTTTCCGGCTGCTGTTTCTCCACTGAGCATAATGGCATCGCAACGCTGAAATACTGCTTCGGCAACATCATTAACTTCGGCTCTGGTTGGCCGGGGATGCTCAATCATGGTGTGAAGCATTTGAGTGGCAACAATGACCGGTTTTTTGTTGGCAATACACTTTTCAACAATTTTTCGTTGAACAATGGGAACTTTTTCAGCTGCTACCTCTATTCCTAAATCTCCACGGGCAATCATGATCCCGTAAGCATGTTCAAGAATTTCATCGATATTGTCAATCCCCTGACGATTCTCAATCTTTGCAATTATTTTTATTGGGCTATTATATCGTTTTAGAATGTTTTTAAGATCAATGACATCGTATTTATTTCTGACAAACGAGTGAGCAATAAAGTCGATATTCATTGAAGAAGCAAATTCAATAAATTTTTCGTCTTTTTCTGTAATACTGGGAAGATTCAGGGAAACATTCGGGACATTAACACCCTTACGTAGTTTTACAACACCGGAATTATTGGCACGAGCTTCCAGGTATTTTCCTTTATTGCTAATTATAGTAAATTCGATTTCGCCATCATCGATAAGAAAGATATTGCCCTCGCTTATGCTTTCACAAATTTCAGGGTAGGAAATATAGATAACTCCGTTCCCTGATTCTCCGTTTGGATCGCCGATAAAGCGAACGATTTCGCCATTTTTAACTTCAACTTCGGAACCAAAACCCGATGTACGGATTTCCGGCCCCTTGGTGTCAATAAGAATTGCTATTCGATCACTTACTTTTCGAACATTTTCAATGACAACACGCGCTTTTTCCAAATCGAGATGGGCAGAATTAAGTCTTACCACATTCATTCCGGCTTCATAGAGTTGTTTGATAAATTCCGGATCACAGCGCTTATCGGAAAGAGTAGCGATAATTTTTGTTTTCTTAAGCATATAAAGAGATTTTAAAGGTCTTAAGGTTCGATCCAATCACCATTTTCGCGGATCAGTTCTATAAGTTGATCGACAGCCTGATGAGTGGGAATGTTTTTTTTGACTAACGTTTTTCCTTTATAGAGCATTACTTTACCGGGGGCAGCGCCAACATAACCATAGTCGGCATCGGACATTTCACCGGGACCGTTCACGATACATCCCATTACTCCAATCTTTAAATGTTTGAGATGTGAAGTACGTTTTTTTATTTCAGCCAACACTTTCTCGATTTCGAACTGAGTACGTCCACATGACGGACAAGCAATGTATTCGGTCTGACTGATGCGAGTTCGAGATGCCTGCAGAATTTCAAACATAAGTTCACGGTTTAGCGAAAGTTCGGAACAGAAAGGGTTGGTCAGCCAAATTCCATGTCCAAAACCGTTTAGCATAAGCCCTCCCAAATCGGCTGAAGCCTGAAGAATATAACTTTCGGAATCGTCTGTTGCATAGTTTCTTCGCAAAATCACAGGGTTCCGGATTTGGCACTTTTTAAGAATCAAAATCGCTTGACGCTGATCGTGAAAGCCATCTATTCTATAGGTATCCAGTAGAATTATAGCTCTTGGGTCGTTTTTTAGCAAATCTAAAAAAGTTGGATTATCTAAATCGGTAGAAGAACAAGCAACCATTTTCACCAAATCTTTTATTCGTGAAGCTATATCCAAATAAAGAGTTTTAGTGAAAACAGGTATGGCATCTTCATTGGGCGATTGGATTATTTGCGGATCGAAAAGAATGCGAAGCGATTTCGGCCATTCAGCGTTAATGGTATTGGTTTCAATAAAAATTGCGTCGGGAGCAGTGGAGCTCTTTATCCATTGGTGGTTTTGTCGATGATATCCAATTTGATGCAATATTTCCTCATTGATTTCTTTAAAATGTCGTAAATCGAGGATAACTGCCGGAGGATTTTTTCCGCCAAAGATATCAACTTCGAAAGCCTGATGAATTGTGAAATTTTTATAATCGAAGGTTGAGAGTTGTTTCGGATCTCCAGAGCGTGAAGGATTAGAGCAATAATCGGCCAACTTTTGAGCAGGGGCTATTTCGCTTACTGGATTTTCGGTCAATGAAACACGAATTGTGTTCCCAATTCCGTCAAAAAGCAAAGTCCCAATTCCAACCGCGGAACGTACCCTTCCCGCTAGTTCGTTTCCTGCTTCGGTAACACCAAGATGAAGCGGGTAATTTAATCCTTCGGCATGCATCGCTTCAACCAGCATGCGATAAGCGGTTGTCATAACCCTTACGTTGCTCGACTTTAATGAAACTACCACCGAGTTGAAATTGTTTTTTCTGCAAATACGAAGAAATTCCATTGCCGATTCAACCATTCCTTCAGGCGTATTTCCATACTTCGACATAATTCTTTCACTCAAGGAACCGTGATTTACTCCTATGCGTATGGCGGTATTACATTTTCGACAAACGGATAAAAGATTTATGAGTTTTTCTTCGATTAATTGCAATTCATCATTCCACTCTTGGGGGGAATATTCTTTTGGATTTTCTACATTAGCTCGCTTACCTAAAAAATTTCCGGGATTGATTCTAACTTTCTCAACCACTTCGGCGGCTTTAAGAGCTGCTTGAGGATTAAAATGAACGTCGGCAACTAGGGGCGTTGAAATCCCTTGATCGCGCAAACGCTTTTTAATTTGTGCCAGGACTTCCACATCGGCACTGTTTCGAACGGTGAAGCGAATAAGTTGCGAACCGGCGTTAGCAAGTTCCCGGGCTTGTTGATATCCTTTTTCAACATCGTCGGGACTAGTGTTACACATACTTTGAATTACTATAGGGTTGTTCCCCCCTATTTTTACATCTCCGACTTTTACTTCGATCGTATTTTTATTGAAATAGTAATTCATAATGCTTAAAAGTAATTTCCGTTCTTGACCTTCTTCTTTATCAGAATGATACGAACCTCCAATCTGAATATTTTCTAAGTTGCAAAACTCCATTCCGACAAAGGAACAATTCAAAAATCACGCATAGAAAGCGATCCTCCTTACAAAGTTATTCTAAAAAATGCAACTTTTGTTAAGTGGAAACAAAAATGATACCTTAGCGCATTTTGTCCTCGTGGCAACCTAAAGATTTTTTACCTTTGTGCTGAATGAAAATATAAGCACAACAAACATATTCGCATAGAAAATGAAAAGCTACTATTCTGATTATCTTAGTCAAAAACTAAACATTTCAAAAAAAATTCTTGAATCCGTGATACAACTTCTCGAGGAGGGCAATACCGTTCCATTTATCAGCCGCTATCGGAAGGAACGAACCGGTAATCTTGATGAGACGATAATTTTTGAAATCGAAAATCACCTAAAGCGATACTATGAACTTGAAGATCGGAAAGAAACAATTTTAAAGACCATCGAAGAGCAAGGAGCATTAACTGCCGAACTTAAACGACAAATTGAAGAAGAAACCGATCCGACAAAAGTTGAAGACTTGTATCTTCCTTACAAACCCAAAAAGCGAACCAAAGCAACCATAGCTAAAGAAAAAGGTTTAGAACCGCTGGCACATATTCTTTTGAAACAACCGTCAGACGATCCCCTTGCGTTGGGGTCACGCTTCATTTCAGACAAAGTAGCCACTCCCGAAGAAGCTTTGGCTGGCGCACGCGACATTATCGCAGAAATAGTTAGCGAAGACGCAAGTTTAAGAGATACAATCCGGAAATTTTATATCCGCACGGGGCAAATTAAATCAAAGGTAGTTAAAGGGAAAGAAGACGAAGCACAAACCTACCGCGATTACTTTGATTTCTCAGAGCCCCTAAAACACTGCAAGGCACATCGATTAATGGCCATGCTCCGAGCAGAAAAGGAGCAGATGCTGCGAGTACATGTGGAAGTTGATTTCGATGAAATGGTAGAAATGGCTTCACGCCGCTTTATAAAAGGACGAAACCAATGTTCAGAACAAGTCAGGGCAGCTATTATCGACGCCTGTAAACGGTTATTAGCACCATCGATGGAGACCGAATCAATCAACTTCTATCGCGAAATAGCTGAAAATGAAGCTATAAAAGTATTTGCCGAAAATCTACGACAACTCTTGATGATGCCTCCGGCCGGACAAAAACGAATCATGGGAATTGACCCCGGATTTCGTACAGGTTGCAAAGTGGTATGCATTGACGAACTAGGAAATCTTCTACACCACGAAACGATTTACCCACACGAACCAAAATCGGAAGAAATTGCATCTGCAAGAAAAATTCATACGCTCCTGGAAGCCTACAACATCGAACTGATAGCCATTGGCAATGGAACCGCCAGCAGGGAAACTGAGCGTTTCATTTCTAAACTAAAGTTTCGCAATGATATTAAAGTTTATGTTGTTGATGAAAGTGGCGCGTCCATCTATTCAGCATCAAAAATTGCGCGGGATGAATTTCCCGAATACGACGTTACGGTTCGCGGTGCAGTTTCCATTGCCCGAAGACTCGCCGATCCTTTGGCGGAGTTGATTAAAATCGATCCAAAATCAATAGGCGTTGGACAATATCAACACGACGTAAACCAAACAAAACTCAAAGAAGAACTCGACAATGTGGTTATCAGTTGTGTAAACCGCGTTGGGGTAAATCTTAATACCGCATCGATTCAACTTCTCTCCTATGTTTCCGGCCTAGGCCCCACACTAGCAAAAAATATTGTTGAATATCGTAAAGACAAAGGTGCTTTCACTCAAAGAAAAGAACTTTTGAAAGTACCCCGTCTCGGAGAAAAAGCATTTGAACAATGCGCCGGATTCCTAAGAATTCCCGATTCCCCCAATCCTTTAGACAATTCAGCGGTACATCCGGAAAACTACCATGTGGTGGAAAAAATAGCCCAAAAATTAGGTGTTGAGGTTAAGCAACTGATCGCCAACCACGAATTGATAAAAAAGCTTGATATTAAAGATTTTATTACCGAAAACTGTGGTGAATACACTTTAAAAGACATTTTAGAAGAGCTAAAAAAACCGGGAAGAGATCCACGGGGAAAAATCACCTCATTCCAATTCGACGATACAATTAAAACTATTGATGATCTGAGAGAGGGAATGATTTTAACGGGAATTGTCACGAACGTTACTAATTTTGGAGTTTTTGTTGATATCGGAATAAAACAAAATGGGTTGGTGCACATTTCACAAATCAGCAATCACTACATACAAAACCCTTCAGATGCTGTAAAATTACATCAAACGGTGAAAGTAAAAATACTTAGCATTGATCGTGAGCGTGAACGCATTCAACTAACAATGAAAAATGTAGAATAGTTTAAAGTTGAATATCACCAGATTACAAAAGCAAATGAGCTTTTTTCATAAAAATTGCAATCTGATATTTTGTATAACCAAAAAAGAAATATTACTTTTGCAAACCCATTCGGAGAGATGGGTGAGTGGCTGAAACCAGCAGTTTGCTAAACTGCCGTACGGGTAACCGTACCGGGGGTTCGAATCCCCCTCTCTCCGCAAAACTCGGGGTGTAGCGCAGCCCGGCTAGCGCACCTGCTTTGGGAGCAGGGGGTCGTAGGTTCGAATCCTGCCACCCCGACTAAAAAACACTCACAGCCAGCCTGTGGGTGCTTTTTTTTCACTTCCAGACATCTATTTTTATTTTCAAATTTTAATCAAGTTTTTCGAAACATTAATTTACTATTTTTGTTGAGAGAGGAAAAACTAAAAACGATGGATTATAATTTAGCAACCATTATTACAGCATTCGCTTTAACCCTATTTGCAGGACTTTCTACCGGAATTGGTAGTACCATAGCTTTTTTTTCAAAACATACCAACACTAAGTTTCTGTCGCTTGCGCTCGGATTTTCGGCCGGGGTGATGATTTATGTATCGTTTGTTGAAATTTTTTCCAAGGCACGTGAGTCGCTAGTCGATGAAATAGGCTTACAGCTAGGCTCATGGGTTACAGTTGCTTCGTTTTTCGGTGGTATGGCGATTATAGCGTTGATTGATAAGTTTATACCCGAGCAGGAAAATCCTCACGAGGTTATGCTTGTTGAAGACGCCGAAAGTGGCCGAAAGCGTAAAGAGAAATTGATGCGTATGGGAATCTTTACTGCCCTAGCTATTGCCATACATAACTTTCCGGAAGGATTAGCTACATTTACATCAGCCTTAACCAATCCTAAGTTAGGTATAGCTATTGCGGTAGCCATTGCAATACACAACATCCCGGAAGGAATTGCGGTTTCAGTACCAATTTTCTACGCCACAGGCGATAAACGAAAGGCGTTCAGGCTTTCGTTCCTGTCGGGTTTGGCTGAGCCCATTGGGGCTTTGGTTGGCTATTTGTTGCTCATGCCGTTTATCAATGGAGTAACGTTTGGAATTCTATTTGCAGCCGTTGCCGGCATAATGGTATTTATTTCGGTTGATGAGTTATTGCCAGCCGCCCGTGAATATGGCGAACATCACCTTTCCATATACGGTCTTATAGGCGGGATGGTAGTTATGTCGATAAGTTTGTTAATGTTTATTTAGTAGCATAAAAACACGGTTGGCACTGTAGCCAACCATTTCTGCATTTAGATAATTTTATCTCTTACAAACTAAGAGATGCAAATTTTTCCCCTTTAATCAGTCTGTATTTTAAAACATGATTTTGCGATAATCCTCACACGCAAAGCTGTTAAATCTTGGATAATCGATACCGTGCCAATAACTGCGGCAATAAAATAGCTGTTAATGCCTGAGCCCTTCCCTATTAGGTTGGTCAGGGTGTCGTTTAGAAGGATAAAGAACATAATAAAAACCACTGGCAGCATGGTAACCAAAGCCGGTAAGAATTTGAGAAACATCTTTTGCCACCAAGTGAAACCTTAAAAAATCTTTTGGGTATCAAAAAGCAACGATATCGCTAAAAGCCCAGAAAACACTATGGGTAGCCCAATCATTATATTCTATTTTAGAACTATACATTGAAATCAAAACAAATCTCAAACCTGATTTAGCATTTCTCAAGGAAGGTTTGAGTTATAGATGACGTTAATAGGCTTCAAAACATTAATTGCAACCACCATTGAAAAATGTCGTCTTATAATGATGAGATATTTGGTGATTGTAAGAAGTTATCCGAATGTTTCACAACTAAAACAAGTAACCGTAAATGAGACCCGAAATGGTTGCTATCACCCCAAGTAGCGAAACATAAGTTACCGTTTTCTTAACTCCTATAAAACCACTGATTACAAACATGTTAGACAGAGATAACGGTTGGTCGTCAGCAGGTATTATCCTGTTCAGGTTCATAGGGTATAATCTCAGCCTTATCCGGGCACCCCTAGTTTTGTCGTAGCAAAGGTATAAAGTTTTTATTCATCGCAAACACGACGGCAGTTTTTACCCACTTAATTATTTGGAGTGGATAGTCTCTCCATTTAAAATTGACACATCAACCGACAAAAAAATATAGGCAACGTTTGATATTTAAAGATTTTTTACGACTTTCGTTCGACAATTATGTTTTTTGACACACATTTTTAACTAACATAAAAAAGAGGAGGTAATATGTCATCAATTCCAACTATTTTCTGGTTAGCTCCCATCAGTTCGCTATTTGCGTTGGGGTTTGCCTGGTATTTTTACAAAAAGATGCTTTCCATGGATGAAGGGACCGATATCATGCGAAAAATTGCCAAACACGTACGCGAAGGAGCCATGGCTTATTTAAAGCAGCAATATAAAGTTGTGGCAATTGTTTTTTTGGTCATTACGTTAATTTTCTCCTATTTGGCTTATGGACTTGGCATTCAAAATCCCTGGGTTCCATTTGCATTTTTAACCGGAGGGTTCTTTTCCGGATTAGCCGGATTCTTCGGCATGAAGACTGCCACTTACGCTTCAGCCAGAACCGCATTTGCCGCTAAGAATTCACTCAACGACGGACTCAAAGTAGCCTTCCGTTCCGGAGCCGTGATGGGTTTAGTTGTAGTTGGATTGGCTATGCTCGACATCTCTTTGTGGTATCTGATTTTGAACTATTTTGTTGAGACTCCAACCGCTGCACAAAAACTGGTTGTGATAACCACCACCATGCTTACCTTTGGAATGGGGGCTTCAACACAAGCATTGTTTGCCCGTGTTGGCGGTGGAATCTACACCAAAGCAGCCGACGTTGGTGCCGACCTTGTTGGAAAAGTCGAAGCCGGAATTCCGGAAGATGACCCACGTAACCCCGCTACCATTGCCGACAACGTAGGCGACAACGTAGGTGATGTTGCCGGGATGGGTGCCGACCTCTATGAATCGTATGCCGGTTCAATTCTGGCATCTGCCGCATTAGGCGCAGCGGCATTTTATTCCTATGAAGGCGATATGCAATTGAAAGCTGTTTTAGCTCCGATGCTTATCGCTGCCGTTGGAATTTTTCTGTCTATCATTGGAATTTTCCTTGTACGCACAAAAGAAGGAGCCAGCATGAAACAGTTGTTAGGCGCACTCGGACGCGGTGTCAACACAAGCTCCATACTTATTGCCATTGCCACTTTCGTAATATTATATCTTCTCCAAATCCACAACTGGTTAGGTCTCTCATTTTCTGTAGTTATTGGATTGATTGCAGGAATTATAATCGGACAATCCACCGAATATTTCACTTCGCAATCATACAATCCAACCAAAAAAGTAGCCGATAGCTCTCAAACAGGACCCGCAACCGTTATCATATCCGGAATCGGCGTAGGAATGGTTTCAACCGCAATTCCGGTATTGACCATATCCCTAGCTATTATTTTTGCCTTCCTAAGTGCCATTAATTTTGATGTCCAAAACATGCTCACGGCTCAAAATCTACAATTAGGACTTTATGGAATTGGAATTGCAGCTGTAGGTATGCTTTCAACCCTTGGTATCACCCTTGCTACCGATGCCTACGGTCCAATAGCCGACAACGCAGGTGGAAACGCCGAAATGAGTCATTTAGGTCCTGAAGTTCGCAAACGTACCGATGCCCTCGACTCTCTTGGAAACACCACCGCAGCCACCGGAAAAGGATTTGCCATTGGTTCAGCAGCATTAACCGCTTTAGCTCTTTTAGCTTCTTACATTGAAGAAATCAAAATGGCTTTAATCCACATCGGACAAGAGACTTTAACTATCTCTGAAAATATTACCAAAAACGTAGATCAACTTTCCATTGTTGACATGATGAACTATTTTAAAGTCAACTTAATGAATCCTACAGTTTTGGTTGGAGTTTTCATCGGAGCTATGATGGCGTTTTTATTCAGCGGAATCACAATGAACGCAGTAGGGCGTGCCGCTCAAAAAATGGTTGACGAAGTTCGTCGTCAATTCCGCGAAAAACCTGGAATCCTCGAAGGAAAAGATGAACCCGATTATGCACAATGCGTTGCAATCTCAACCAAAGGTGCACAACGCGAAATGATGCTACCATCGCTGTTAGCCATAGCTGCTCCGATAATTACCGGTATCTTATTTGGCGTTTCAGGCGTTATGGGACTTTTGGCCGGTGCTCTTGGAGCCGGTTTTGTTCTTGCTATCTTTATGGCCAACGCTGGCGGATCATGGGACAATGCTAAAAAATATATCGAAGAAGGTAATTATGGCGGGAAAGGCTCTACCTCTCACAAAGCAGCTGTTATTGGCGATACCGTTGGAGATCCATTTAAAGACACTTCCGGACCAAGCCTCAATATCCTGATCAAACTTATGAGTATGGTGGCTATCGTAACTGCTGGTGTTACTATCTCGTTCCATCTTTTGTAGAATTTTCTCACATCTATTAATAGAAAGACCGGCATATTTGTCGGTCTTTTTTTGTTTTAATCATACAGGAAGATTCTTCGTATAATATTTTTAAAGCACTTTTGCTTAGCGGACAGAATCACAAAACCGAAAAAAATTGATAAAATTCATCTACTTTTATCGTACATCCTTATCAAAATGACCATATTGAATTATCAAAAAAATTTTACCCTGAAAATAATTTGAATCGAGTCTGACGTTCAAAATTGGATTTCAACAAAGTCAACAACATCTCATCGGGAAAAATCTTTCAATAATTATCGCATGGAACACGAAAAAAAAGTTTGGCCGGAATATTTCCAAAAATCATTTAGGGGGAAAAAACTTCGAACTTCGCCTTGCCGATTGGGAATGCAACGAAGGCGATGTATTAATTTTACGCGAGTGGGATCCTGAAACCGAAGAATATTCGGGACAAATCCTTAGAAAAGAAGTATCCTAGGTGGGTAAAACAAACAAATAGGAATTGCACTATTAGAAATAGCCCTGCTTTGGATATTCATCGTACTTATGATTTTTTGATTTTATGCAATAAAACCTTTGGCTGCCTTTATCAACATTCCTTATTCCCTTTGGGTGACATTTGTTTCGATACTCAACGGAGCATTCTACTTTCTAAACAAATGTTGATTGAAGCAGAAAAATATTTTCTTGAAAAAAGAAAAATCATAGAAAGGAAATCGCTACTTCAAATAAAGGAATATATCACAACTGTTAATTCGAAAAAAAACTTTTTCGTACATTCGCCGGCAAAAACAAATCGCTCGATTATGAAAAACGTGCTAATTTTAGGTGCAGGGTTGGTGTCAAAACCCGCCATTTTTTATCTTTTGGATAAAAAAATCAACGTTACTATTGCAGCCATGGACATCAGTCCGATAAAGGATATAACCCAAAAATATCCGAACGCACAAGTAGTGAAATGGACTACCGATGAAAAAGAACGTCTCGATGAAATGGTATCGAACAATGATGTAATCGTGAGTTTACTACCCTTTGTGTTTCATCCCATGGTTGCAGAATACTGTATTAAACATCGCCGCCATTTGGTGACCACAAGTTATGTAAAACCCGAAATGCAAGCCCTCGATCAAGCAGCACGGAACGCCGGCGTAATTCTTTTGAACGAAATCGGGCTTGATCCGGGAATCGACCACATGTCGGCCATGCGAATCATTGATCACATACACCAACGTGGCGGAAAAGTAGAAGAATTCTATAGTATCTGCGGAGCACTTCCGGCTCCCGAATCGGTAAACAATCCATTGGGATACAAATTCTCATGGGCTCCCCGCGGTGTTATTCTTGCCAGCAAAAGCGACGCTCTCTATCTGAAAAACGGTGAGAAACGATTCATTCCAACAAAAGATCTGTTTGCCGATAGTTTCACCGTTGATTTTGAAAACGTTGGAAAGCTTGAGGTTTATCCCAATCGCAATAGCATCGACTACATCGACATCTATAAAATCCCGGAAGTCAAAACCATGTATCGAGGCACATTCCGCTTTCCCGGATGGTGCGAAACACTTCATGTGATGAAACAACTCGATTTGCTCGATGAAACTCAAACCAATCTTAAAGGCCTTTCTCCGGCTGCAATTGTTGCGCAAAAAAACAAGGTGGAAGCAGACAACTTAAAGAAAAACCTGGCAGCAAAAATCGCCGTTGCAGAGTCAAGCACAGCGTTAAGTGCACTCGAATGGCTTGGATTATTCGATACCGAGCCGTTAACTTACGAACCCAATTCCCTCTTCAACTTAGTTGCCGATAAGATGCTTGAAAAAATGTCGATGAATTCAACCGATCGCGATATGATTGTGATGTTGCATTCGTTCGTAGCATCGTATCCCGATGGAAAAAAAGAAGTTATACGTTCAAAGATGCTCGATTTTGGCGATATAGCCTCGCACACGGCAATTGCCCGAACAGTATCACTTCCTGCTGCCATCGCCGTTGAAATGATTCTTAACGGCAATATTAAACTGACCGGCGTATGGCGACCTGTTGTACCGGAAATCTATAATCCGGTTTTAGACCAACTAGAGACCATGGGAATTAAAATGGAAGAAGAATACGGATTGCCGCTTTCCCAAAAAATAAATTAAAAACCCATTGCTATAAAAAGTAAGAGGCTTGATCTTTCGATCAAGCCTCTTTTAATGAGGAGGGAGCCATGAAATCTACCCGTTAATTTTGAAGCAACTATGAAAAGCTGACTCTACTTTCTCAACTTTAATCCGCTATGATTTAAAAGAAAAGATAAGTGTTGAATGCCCCCTCCCTAAACCTTTAGCTCCTCAATGCAAAAATATATATGATTTTAAACTTAAAAATAGGGGTTATCCCCTATTTTTAACAAAAAAAAGCGGCTCTTTTTAGAACCGCTCTGCTTAAATTTAAAAAAACCTTAGTTTTTGGTAATTTTGGTAGTGCTTTCTCCCCTCTCAGTTCGAACTTTTATAAAATACAAACCTCGATTCAGATCTGATACATTGATAACTGTTTCGTTGTTATTCACAGTTTTACTCGAAATTACCTGACCTGTAAGGTTCAACACCTCTACTTCTCTGATATATTCATTGGAGCGAATGGTCAGTTGGTCGCTGGCCGGATTTGGATAGATTTCGGTGTACACATTGTGGCTATCATATACACCGGTATATTGGGTTACTTGCACATAATCGATATAAGTCAGGAATTGCAGGGGCGAACTGAAAAGGTGGAATCCAAAATAATAAACCCCGGTTGCTGACGGTGTAACCTCGATCTGCACACGACTATAATCTTGTGAAGTCATGTTCTCATTAATATAAATGGGATTGTTAAACATAGCTTCGGGAGTATTGTCAGTTCCCCATTTTACTTCCAATTTCTCGGAAGTTTCATTCTGATAAAGTTTTACCTTTGTGTAGAATGAGAACCCATAAGTTTTCCCTGCAGTCAAATAAAACGGAGGAGTAAACAACCAATCATTCATTGGTTGAATAAACGAGAAAGAAGCATGCATTGCTCTTTGCCCATGATAAGCATTATCCGTTACTGTTGAAGTGTTTGAAATAACATCCCATGATGCCGATTGCTCATTAAGGTTAACAATACGCCATCCTAATTGACAATCGAAAGAACTTGTGGGAGTTATATTTTCAAAACTTTCGAGATAAGGATAAGAAATCACCGTTGGATCATCCATGGCGGTAAATGACCAGACCGGACAGTTTACGGCTTCGCCATTTTCGTTGTATGGAACCACTTTCCAATAAATTGTTGAGCTATAGCCTATTAAATCGCGTGATAGTGCATAATTGGTAACATCAGCCACATTGAGATTATTGATAAGATTGGTTGGAGGGTTGTTGGTTCCAACATAAAGACGATAGCCTGTCGGATTGCCGCCACCGTTTGCCCACTGCAATTTAACCCCTCCCATTACATCTACTGAGGTTTGATTATTTTCCGGATAGACTAAAGAGGCAGGATTGGGTGCTGTTGAAATATTGGGATTACTCCACGAAATATCATCAACATAAATAGAACGCCACTTACGGATCTGATTATGTGCCAACACGATATAAGGCTTTGTGTTAGATGCGGGGAAGGTTACTGAATATTGGGTTAGGGTTGTGGTCAAATAAACAGTGTCTAGAAATTCTATCTCAGACGGATTATAAGGATTTCGGGTTAATCCGACGGCTAACCCAATGGGCTGATTGGCATCCATTACCGTTGCCCAAAAACTTAATTCGTGAGTATTGAAATTAGTCGTACCTGGAAGTACGATAGCCAAAACCGAAACCGAGTCGTTAGCATTCAAGATTTTGAGGACTTTGGTCGGGGAATGGTATTCGTATTGTGTTCCGGTCTTCACTAAAACATCGTTATACAATTCGTTGGGATCATTGGTTCTGAATTTATACCAACCATTGGGAATTTGGTCAATTTCCGTAGTTTCAAATGTTTCGAATATCTCAGTAACGGGCTGAATAATTGTTCCTTGCAACATAACAGTATTACTGCCGTTAAAATCGCCATTGATTGTAAAGGTTGCCACTTTAGAGTAGCTTGCTGGGGAAAGGTTGGCATTAAAAACAATGGTAGCCGTATCGGTTGCGCCCGGAGCTATTGTTCCAGTGTAAGACGAACTAAACGGAGCATCAACATTGACGCCTGTAATTACCAGATTTCCACTGCCCTGATTGGTTATAACAATCTTAGCATAAGTGTTTCCGCCCTGGCATAAATTACCAAAGTTGATATTTGCGGTCGAAAGAACTATTTCAGGTGTAAAAGTGCTTTGTCCAATGAAAATATCATCGAGGAAAAAGGTTTTGTTTCCGCCTATAGAGGACACTTTATGAAGCCAACGGAATTTTACATTATTGCCGGCATAGGCAGAAAGATCATGAATAGAGACTGTCCAGTCGGTCATGGTTGCCGGAGCAAATACATCCAGTGTTGTCCAATCTTGCCCACCGTTGGTTGATATTTGGAAAAAGGTTGAATCGTACGGCGCAACTTTGGGAACGTTTATATTTCCATTTCTCCAGTAGAATCGAATAAACATGTTATCGGACAAAATAATTCTAGGAGTTACCAAAGGCCATTCTCCTTCTTGGTTCATGCTTATATAAGCTGCACCTGATCCACTGTGTGTATTTAGTTCAGAAGCTCTGTTCCAATTGATTGGGCTTGGCTGATAATACCAATTTGTTAGCGACAAATCGCCGTACCAGCCGGGAGTCCACACTTCGTTATCTTCGAATCCGTTAAAATACGGGAAGCTGTTGATAACACCCTCGGTAGTAAATGTCATAACAGGACTTTCCGTCGACGAACTGCTGTTTTTGGCAACCACTTTCCACGAATACTGTGTCGATGGAGACAACATTGATGAAGGTTGCCATGTATAAGTCCCCGGCGTTGGAACAGCTACATCGGTTGCCACAGGTTGCATTCCGTTGGCAGTAGCCCCAAAATACAAATCGTAACTGGTTGTATTACAAGTTAGATTAAAACTAAGCGTCGGGGTGATGCTTACTTTTATAGCCGCATTTTGCGGATAATTGATTTCCGGTGTACAAGGATTTGCACCTGCAGAATAATATAAACGAACATTGGGCCTTGAGCTGGGATAGGGGTTCATATAGCCGTTTCCGGTAGGGAATGGAGTATCAGAGCCCAATCCTTTATTATTGTTCACTGAACTTGAAGTTGAATTAAAATTCGGATATTGATAATTGAAAACTCCATTTCGGTTTTCCCAATGAATAATCAAATAATCGGTACCATTGTAATCAAATGGTGTTGAAAGGGTAATTTCTGTCCATCCGTTGAAAGTAATGTTTCCATCAAAAACTTGTGTATATCCATTATTTGTGGGATCCTCATAAGCCAGACTTGCAAAAGTTGCACTAGTTCCATGCTTCATAAAAATTTTTTGATAGTTCGCATTTTTTGGACCATTAATGCATTCAAAGGCAATTTTCGTAATTTGTTTGGCCCCCCCCAGTTCTCCGGGAGTGTAAATCACAGAATACCATCCATAACCCCAAAGACCGTAAACCGGATAAGTAGTTGAAACGGTGCCATTACCTATTTGTACGTAACTTTGTGCGTTGGAAAGATGCACAAACAAGAAGATTAAAGTAAGAATAATTAGTCGTTTCATAGTTTTTTTTTTTTAAATTTGTACTTGCGGTTGCAATTATAATTACATTAAAATGGATATTTTTAGGGGTTTCCCCCTATTTTTAAAAAAGAAAAAAAACAACGGTTTATATGAAAAAAGGTTCCCGATTGTGTTTCGTTGTCATCATATCACTTGTTTTCATAAATGCTTGTTCGTCAAAGCATGAAAAGAAAAACTCTGAATTAATAAACAAGTTGGAGCAAATTCCGGCTGAAAAACAATCAACCTACATTGATAGCCTTGCGGATGCAATTCAAAAAATCAGCTCTCCGGATGAATACAGTTCATTTCTATCTTTTATCGAGTATTTAAACCAAAAAACGGAATCGCCTGAATTGCAAATTTCACAACTCTATTTTCAAGGGGAACTATTTCGTTTGCTTGGGGAAACCGACAAAGCTTTAGATATTCTCTATCAATCGATTCCTATTTTTCCTGCATCAAAACATGAGACTACAAAAATTAAGATTTTAAACCTCATCGGGTATCTCCATTACCAAAGAGGTCAGGAAAATAAATCGTTTCAAGATTTTGTGCTAGATCTCAAAAAAGTAAACCCCGAAAAAGCGCATCAACAAGGATGGTTAACCTACTATCTAGCAGAATACTTCAAAAGCAAAGGCGATTATTCTAAAGCTCTGGAGTATTGCGAAAAACTATTTACCATATACGAAATTCTTAAGGACACAACAGGACTAGCCATTGCCTGCGAACAAAAAGCAGAGATTCTAATGTTAATGCACGACTACCCAAAATCAATTGAAGAATATTACCGAACCTTAACACATCAACGAAAGCTTGCCCGGCCTGATACATCAAAGGTTTATATACAATTTGCAGAAAATTATCTAAAACTGAATCAATATCAAAAAGCTATTGACCATCTGACCCCACTGCTCAAACAATCGCTTGACGACACTCATTTTTTTTCACAAGTCAATTATACTCTAGGATTAGCCTATCTTGGTCAAAAAGAAATAAATCAAAGTGAAACATTTTTTCATAAAAATTACCAATTGTTAGACATAAACCCAAATCCCATAAATTTTAACTCAGCTTTTGAATACGGAAAGATACAAAAATTAAAAGGCAACTATCGTAAAGCCGAAGAAGTTTTCAGGAAAATAACCGAATTGTCGGACAGCAACTATAACATCGCAGCGGAAGCAATGTATGAATTGGCATCGATATATCAAAAAAAACAAAACTTCTCCCAAGCCAATGAATACCTGCTGAAGCATATTGAACTATTGAAAATTATCAAGCAAAGAGAAGACCGGAATCTGATAACTGAATTGGAGGCACAGAATCAACTTTCGCTTAAAGAACAAAGGATTTCGTTGCTCTACAAGGATACGGAAATAAAAAAACTGCAATACTCCAAACAACAAACAATCAATAGGTTACTTATTTCGGGAATTTCACTTCTCTTTATTTTATTGGGTTTGATAACCTACTTGTTTATTTCCGGTATTCGTAAAAATCGTTTATTGAAACTACAAAATTTAGAGATTAATGAAAAAAACGAAGAACTCAGGCAAATCAACGATGAGTTACAACTAATAAACCAATTATTACTGAAATCAGAAGAAAAGCTGAAAACCGAAATCGAAACACAAGACAAGCTCATGTCAATCATTGCCCACGATTTGAAATCGCCGTTGATCAGCCTAAAACATCTGTTATCGATCTATCAACTGAAAGAAAAAGTTAACGACGGATTCGAAAGAAATCAAATTGTTGAACGAATCAATCTCGAACTTAGCAATTTACTTGAGCTGCTCGACAATTTACTGACATGGGCAATCAACCATCGTGAAAAAACAGAAACCACCCTAGATACTTTAAACATCTCCCAAATAGTAGAGCAAACTACCAACCTATTTATAGAACAGGCCAAGCTAAAAAGAATTAAAATCACCAAAGCAATACACCCAGATTTAACGTCACCATGCGACAAAAACATGTTGGAATTTATTGTCCGGAATTTCATTTCAAATGCCATTAAATTCACTCCGGAAAAGGGAGAAATTTTTGTCATGGTAAAACAAGAGACAGCTAACATTGCAATCCGTGTTAAAGACACAGGCATAGGGCTTTCTCAGGAACAACTCGCGGCTATCACCACTGCACAAAAAACCAAACCGGAACCCGGAACATTAGGTGAACGCGGAGCAGGAATAGCCCTGTCGCTTTGCTATGAATTTGCCAATAAATTAAAAGCAAATATTACCATCGAAAGTCAAAAAAATATCGGTTCAACTTTTTCATTACTTTTGCCCAGATAACAAGAACTACCCGAAAATACCAAAGCATGAAAATTGCCATAGCCGACGATCATTTTCTGATCCGCCTAGGAATTGAAAGCATTCTTCAAAAACGTAGTGATTTTCAAATCGTTGGGTTGGTTTCCAGTGGAAATGAACTCATAGAAATTTTGAAAAAGGAGTATATCGACCTAGTAATACTTGATATTGACATGCCTGAACCGGATGGTGTGGAAACTGCAAAATGGATAAAAGAACATTCACCCCACACACGAATATTTTTCATTACAAGCCACACGAACAAATTCACTTTTCTTAAAGCCCAACGATTATCGCCCGCCGGATTCCTTTTAAAAGAAAATTCACAAGATGAACTGGAATTAGCGTTAACAAAGATATCGAAAGGGGAAACCTATTATTGTAAAGCTTCAAAAAAACTGTTTGAGGAATATAAAAGCACACTCGAACATCTGAAATCAATTGAAAAAAAATTAGACTTGTTATCTGAAAAAGAAAAGCAAGTACTAAAACATGTAACCGAGGGAAAGACTACCAAAGAAATTGCTGAACTCACTTTCAACAGCTACAAAACCATTGAAAACCATCGGACCAATATTTGTAAAAAACTCAATCTCCAAGGGAACAACAATTTACTGATGTTTGCTTTTGAAAATAAGGAAATCTTGCTTCAACTTTTATAATTTAATTAAACATCTATGACTATTTTACGTAAAAAGCTATAAATTTTTTGGCGTTGTCAAAAAAATCTACCAATTTTAACGCGCTTAAATTTATTCTACACATCATGAAAAAATTATTACTTCTGAGCAGCCTATTTTTCTTCATTTCTGCTCTACAATCTCAAACCCGCATTTCGCTCCAATCGGGCGAAAACCAGTTAAAAGTCACGAATTCTACCCGTAGCGGACTTTCATTGGAAAACCGAGTTGCTTACATCGATGTTCAGCTCGAAAAACGCACCCAGGGACAACATGTAGAACTGATCATGGAAGGATACCAGACAACCTTCAACGTTGGCAACCCCGACCTTCCGGTCCTAAACAGTCTGATCGAAGTTCCAATGGACGCCACCGTGAATGTGAATGTCGTTGGTTACAATGACGTCACCCTATCGCTGAGCGATTACGACATTAACAAGTTGATTGCTCCCGCACAAGAATCTGTTTCAAAGAGTGCCGATCCCAACAAAATCGAATATATTAAAAACGAAACCGTGTATCAGACCAATGCATGGTTCTCCAATCCAATGGTTCGTTATCACGAAGTGGGAATCATGAGAGGTGTTCGCCTTGGCCGTATTGAAATTAACCCATTGGCATACAACCCTGTTACAGGACAACTTCGTATTTTCAACAACATGAAGATCGATATTACATTCCAGAATGCCGATGAAGCAAAAACGGTTGAATTAAAATCAAAATATTACTCTCCGGCATTCACAGGGCTTTTTGCAGGATTACTCAACTATCAAACACCGGCAAAAGATCTCAATATTCATGGAACTCCATTGAAAATGGTGATTATTTCGCATAGAATGTTTGAGAACACTCTGATTCCTTTTGTTGAGTGGAAAAAGAAACAAGGATTTAATGTGATAGTTCGTTACACCGACGAAACCGGATTGGGAACCAACACCGGAATAAAAAGCTACTTACAGAGCCTTTATCAAGCAGGAACAACTGAAAATCCAGCCCCCTCATTTGTAATGTTGGTAGGCGACCATGAACAAATTCCTGCATTCAATGGATCATCAGCAAGTCACTATACCGATCTCTATTTTGTAACCTTTGATGGCGCTTCGGATCGCATTCCTGATATGAACATCGGACGTATGTCGGCAAAAACTGTAGAACAACTCCAACCACTCATAAACAAAACATTACAATACGAACGCTATCAGATGCCCGATCCATCGTACCTGTCCAATGGATTGCTCATTGCCGGTGTGGATGCAAGTAATGCAACTCTATACGGAAACGGGGCATTGAATTATATCATATCTGCCTATTTCAATTCTGCACACAATATTAATTCAACCAATATTTTTTACCCTGCCTCCGACGGTTCAGGAGTTCCGGCACAAATCATCCAACTTGTTAACCAAGGGTTAGCATGGGGTAATTATACTGCACACTGTAGTCCCAGTGGATGGGCAGACCCAAGTTTTGAAATTGGCGCCATTTCGCAATTAACCGAGAATCAGAAATATGGATTATTCATCGGAAACTGCTGCCAGTCAAGCCAATTTAATAACGATGTTTGCTTTGCCGAAGCTATTACTCGTGCTGCCAACAAGGGAGCTATCGGATACATTGGCGGCACAAACAGCACCTATTGGTCTGAAGACTACTGGTGGGCAACCGGTTACGGAACCGTTGTACAAAATCCTGTTCCATCAAATTTTGGTCCGGGAGCTTATGATGCCTTATTCCATGAATTACTGACCAACGATAACGTCTATTCAACTACCCAAGGCCAAGTAAACATTGCCGGCTGTTTGGCAGTAGAACAAAGTAACTCAACCCGTAAACTTTACTATTGGGAAATCTATCACTTGATGGGCGATCCGTCACTCACTCCCTACATTGGAGCTATGCCGGCGATGGAACCTAATTATCTGGCTACTATTCCAATCGGACTCAACAGTTTAACTATTACTAACCTCCCATCCAAAGCCTATGTTGCCCTAACCAACAATGGCGAAATTAAAGCCGCCGGTTTTGCATCAACTCAAGGAGAGATTGAATTAACTTTCGAATCCTTCACCATTCCCACCGATGCCGATTTAGTAATAACTGCGCCGTTCTATCAACCCTATATTGGCACTGTGAATGTAATCCCATCCAATTCTCCTTTTGTGGTTTACATTAATTCTCAAGTTGTTGACAATCAGGGTAATGATAATGGACAACTTGATTACAACGAAACCGTTGATTTAACCGTTACAATTAAAAATGTGGGTACTGTTGATGCCACCAACGTAGTGGCAGCTCTTAGTACAGAAAATCCATATGTCGAAATTCTTATCCCTGAAGTAAATGTAGGAAGCGTTAATGCTGAAACCGAGGTAACATTAACCAACGCTTTCCGCATTAAAACAGCGAAAAACATTCCCGACCAAACTAAGATTAACTTCATCTTGGCAGCTTCTGATGGAACCAACGACCCATGGATAACTACGTTTAATATCACTGCCAATGCTCCGGTTCTGCAACGTTTAGATGCACAATTGCAAGAGCTTAGTGGAAATAATAACGGACGAATCGATCCAAATGAAACGGTTCGCATCACCATCCCCGTTAAAAACACCGGACATGCAACCGGATATCCTATTTCCACATCGCTTTGGTCAAATTTAGTAAACGTTCTTGTGAACGACATAACAACAACCAGCGATGCTCTCGATGCCAACCAAACAACAAATTTTGTATTTGATATTGTAACTTTGGACAACATTCCTACCGGGGCACCATTAACGCTTCAATTGAATGTAAATTCGGATATATGGTCGTTCACTGATAATTTAAGTTATAGTATTGGCCTAATATCTGAAAACTTCGAAACCGGCAATTTCTTGTCCTATCCATGGACATTTGGAGGACAATCCAATTGGGTGATGGTAAATAGTCCTGTTTATGAAGGCAACAATGCAGCTAAATCAGGAACAATTACCCACAACCAAACTAGCTCAATGAGTGTTACCATGGATATTCCAAGCAACGGTAATATTTCTTTCTACAGAAAAGTTGATAGTGAATCCAACTACGATAAATTATTCTTCAAAATCGACGGAACCACTGTGAACGGATCGGGTTGGTCGGGTAATTTGGACTGGCAACAGTTCAGCTATCCTGTAACTGCTGGGAATCGCACCTTTACATGGGAATACTCCAAAGATGTTTCGATATCAACCGGACAAGATGCCGCTTGGGTTGATATGATTATTTTCCCGGGAGCGGCTGCCATCAGCAACCAAGCACCTGTATTTACATCAACTGATGTAACCGATGCTTATGCTAACGAACTTTACACCGCACTTATCACAGCAAACGACCCCAATAACGACACACTAAGGTTTAATGCCATTCAGCTTCCACAATGGTTGACATTAACCGACAATGAAGATGGCACAGCAACACTCTCCGGCACACCAACAGCGCAAACTGCCGTTGAAAATGAACAAGTAGTTCTTTCTATCAACGATGGTTTCTGGGTTGTTAATAAGGTGATTAACATAACTGTTCATAATCTGGTATCGGTACCGGCTTCTCATAACCTTACCGACCTGAAGGTATATCCAAACCCGGTTGAAAACACAGCAACTCTGCTCTTCAATCTAAAACAAGGTGGCAGAACCGCCATTGATGTTATTAGCTTAAACGGACAAGTAGTCAAATCCCTACTTAATCAACCAATGGCAAGCGGGTCATATCAGATTTCGTTCAGTGTTGAAGACTTGAATGCCGGAGTCTATATCGTCCGATTAATTTCCGGCGATATCCTAGACAAATATTACATTGTCGTAAAATAATTTAATACCTCTGTCTCAAAAAAAAGCTGTCGGTTTTTCCGACAGCTTTTTTTTTTGAAATATAGTTATTTTCAAGCTAAACAGTTAATTTATGAGATATTATCCCAATCGTGTCGTGTTGAAAAAAAAATAGGATTAGTGCTTGATATTATAAGATTTTTACAATAAATTGCTACAAAATTCACGGGACAATGAATTGGATAAGTATCATTAATAACTTATCGTTTTTAATCATCCTGATGCTTTTACACAATTACGCGTTTGAGCGGGTTCGTTTGCAAAAGAGCCAATTTGCGATCATATCAGGGATAATCTACAGTTTAATTGTAGTTCTCGGTATGCTCAATCCAATTTTTAAAGAACAAATCATTTTCGACGGACGAAGTGTGATATTATTTACTGCCGGATATTTTGGAGGATATATTACAGCCGCAATCGCATTTGTCATTACTTCCCTTGCCAGAGTTTTTTTGGGAGGAGAAACCTCAATTATTGGAGTAATCATCGTAGGAATTTCGTTATTGATGGGGCTTGTGGCTCGCTATTTGGCAAATCGAATTACACGCCACAGATTTCAACACATCAATACCTTTTTCTGGATTATAGTTGCACATTTGCTTATTATTTTGACACTCAATATCGCTCCCGGGGCAAATAAAGTTGTATTCCCACCTATTGTTTACTTTACCGAACTGTTAATTTTCCCACCGGTCACCTATCTTCTCTGGTTATCAATCATCAAATTACAAAAGGATCGTGAGAAAAAAAATCAAAATATCCATGAGATTTCCAGACTAAAGAGTGTTGTTGACGAAAGTTACAACTTTATTGCGATTGCCGATCATTCAGGATTAATTCTGTATAACAATAAAAATTTTGATCGTTTAAAAAAGTTAATCCTTTCAGATGAGCCCAAAACCAATCTCTCCCATTTGCTTTTTAGAGATAGTTCAACCATCTCAGTTGCAGAAATATTATCTAATTTACAGAAACACGTTAACTTTATTCCGGCAAAATTCGATGATATTTTCATTGATGAGCAAGGATCACCACTACACATAATTTGGAATTTTCAAGGAGTAAGAGAAGAAAACCGGTTAAAGGAAGTAGTTATCATTGGCACTGATGTAACCGAGATTCGAAAAATACAAGCAGAATACGACACATCCGAAGCACAATTTAACTCAATTTTCGAAATGGCCGCCGATGCAATACTTATCGGGAATCCGGTCGGGCAAATCATCAAAGCGAATCAAAAAGCCGAAGAATTAACCGGTTATTCGTTGCAGGAAATAATTGGCAACCATATCGCTATGCTATTCGATAAAGGAGAATTAGAGAGAGTTCCCTTTCGTTTTGATCTTTTGAATAAAGGTATTGTTGTCAGATCGGAGCGCAATCTTAGACGAAAAGACGGGACATATATTCCCATTGAAATGAATACAAAGCGGATGCCTCAAGGAACCTACAGCGCTATAATTCGTGATTTTACCGAACGAAAAAAGTTTGAAGACACTCTCAAAGAAAGCGAAGAGCGATACAAAAAACTATTTGAAAATGCCAACGATGCAATATTATTACTTGACGGCACCCAAATTATCGATGTCAACAAAAAAGCCCTCGAACTATTTGGCTATAACAAAAAAGAACTGATCGGAAAAACATTTGATCAGCTTAGCCCGGAAAAACAACCTAATAGATTATTCTCCAAAACCCTTGCGCAAAATTTTATTGATAGAGCCTACCTTACAGCCCAAGAATTTGAATGGATACACACATCAAGTAACGGTAAAGAAAAAGAGTGTATCATTAAACTCAGCACAGTAGATATTTCCGGGAAAAAGTTTCTTCAAGCTATTATCAACGATATTTCAGAATCCATAAAACAACAGAAAATTATTGAAGAAACCCAGAAGCAACTAAAACAGCACAACGAAGAGTTAATACAAATAAACAATCAACTCCGCCATGCTCTCAAAAAAGCTGAAGAAAGCGAACAATTAAAAAGTGCATTTCTAGCTAATGTTTCGCATGAAATTCGTACTCCTCTAAACGGAATTTTGGGATTTTGTGAATTATTAAAGATTGAAAGTTACCGTAAGGAAAAAACAGATGAGTTCATAGAAGTGATTGAGAGATCAAGCCATCACTTGTTAGATTTGATAAACGATATTATCGACCTATCAAAAATTGAAGCTAACCAAGTTACTATCCAGAATGCACCCTTTTGTGTCGATGTTTTGGTAGAGGATATAATCAGATTACACTCACCCACAGCCATTCAAAAAAACATTTCGCTAAGGAGTAAAAATTTGAACGAAAAACCTTTTGGGGTTAATGCCGATGCAACCAAGGTTAAGCAAATACTAAATAACCTAGTGAATAATGCAATAAAATTCACCGAAACCGGAGAAATTATTGTTGAGTATTATCAAAAAAACGGAGAAGTTGGTTTTTTAGTAAAAGATACAGGAATAGGAATAGCAGAAGAGGATATAACAAAAATATTCGAACGATTCCGTCAAATTGAAAATCAATTGGGAAAATCGGCTGGCGGAACCGGGTTAGGATTAGCCATTTGCAAATCTTTGGTAGAACTAATGGGTGGAAAAATCATGGTGGAATCCACATTAGGAGTGGGAACAACATTTCATGTTGTTTTACCAATTAAAGAAACTATTCTGGATTGCTCATCTGCAAAATCCGAAACCAGAAAAGTCCCCAAAACCTTAAATCTAAAAGGGAAAAAAATACTTGTGGCTGAAGATGAGCATATTAACATGGTTTTGATTCAAGAAACCCTTACAAAATACGAGGCCACCATTTTCACAGCATACAATGGAGAAGAAGCGCTCAACTTTGTCAACTTAAATTATCCGATCGATTTAATTTTGATGGATATTAAAATGCCTCTATTAACCGGAATTGAAGCCTTGGTTAGAATCCAACATGTTCGTCCCGAAATTCCTATTGTAGCATTAACAGCCTACGCTCTTCTTGATGAAATTCAAAATCTTCGGAAAATCGGATTTAACGATGTCATTACCAAGCCCATCGACTTTAGTTTGCTCACGGAAGTGCTAGACCGCTTCCTCTCAGGAAAACATTTCCCAAAAGAATGATAGAGAAACCATATAACAATAATTTCGATCCATTCTAATTTTTAAACATTGCCAAATTATCAATGAACGAAGTAAACATTAAAACATTGATCACTCCCCCATCATTAAATGCCGGCGATCGGGTTCGCATTGTCAGTCCATCAAGATCCATAACGTTAGAAGAAATTCTTCCGGCCGCCGAATGGCTTCGGCAACACGGTTTTCGGGTGGAATACGGAAAAACTATCGGGAAAATCGATGGCCAGTTTGCCGGAAGCGACGAAGAACGTGCCAATGATTTCCAAGATGCGCTTCACGACGATGGAGTCAGAGCCATTTGGTGTGCTCGTGGAGGCTATGGCGCCGCACGTATCTTAACCAAAATCGACTTCTCAATCCTAAGACAATCGCCCAAATGGATCATTGGTTTTTCCGATATAACCGCCATCCACGCTGCTGTTTATCTGCAAAACATAATAAGCATGCATGCACCAATGCCCATCAATTTCAAAAACAGCATAGAAACTTCCATTTCTTTAGGGCTAATGCTCACCATACTTCGAGGGAAAACTATGCCTTTGGAGTGGGATTCATCGCCGTTTAACCGGCCGGGAATTGCCACAGGAAGAGTTTGGGGTGGAAATCTGTCGGTTATCTACTCTCTTCGCGGAACACCCTATGATATTGACATCAATGAAACCATCCTAATGCTCGAAGATATCGATGAGTATCTGTACCACATCGATCGGATGATAAACAATTTGCAGCTTGGAGGCAATTTTAATCCCAAAGCAATGATTGTGGGCCAATTTACCGATATGCACGACAACACGATTCCATTTGGAAAAAATGCCTACGAAATTGTATCCGAATACACCAAAAGTCAAACACTTAAGGCTGCCACCTTTAATGCGCCTTTCGGACATGTTGACTATAATCTGCCGTTATTGATCGGGGCAGAAGCAACGCTCAACGTGGGGACAAAACGAACAACTCTAATGTACCATGTCGGAACCTTTTGATTTAGGTAAAAAAGGCGAAGAATTAGCTTGCCAACATTTGATGTCGATGGGCTACACAATTCACCATCGAAATTGGCGTTTTAGAAAATACGAAATCGATATTGTAGCAACACAAAACAACACTTTGGTTTTTGTCGAAGTTAAAACCCGAACCCCTGGATTCATCTCAAAACCCGAAGATAGCATGAACAAAGGAAAACAAAGACAACTCATTGAAGGTGCGCATGAGTATATCAAACAAAACCATTGGAATGCCGATTCGCGTATCGATTTAGTAAAGGTTTACATCGATAAACAAAAAGTAAATATTACTCACATTGAAAATGCTGTGACTCCCAAATGGTAGCTCAAGGTATAAGTCAACTTTGGTCGGACATAATGGAATTGTTTTATCCCCGTGTGTGTAGCGGTTGTTCTAAACCCTTAGTTCATGGAGAAGAAATAATTTGCATTGAGTGCCTCTATCAACTTCCTAGAACACATTTTCACCAAAAACGAGATAATCCGGTGGAACAAATTTTCTGGGGGCGTATCCCAATAAAATATGCTACAGCTTTCTGTTTTTACCGTAAAGAAAGTACACTTCAGAAACTGATTTTACAATTAAAATATCATGGAGAAAAGGAAATTGGTGAAGTGCTCGGACACGAATTGGGTTATGAATTAAAATACAGCGTATTCGAGGAAATTGATGTCGTTATCCCTATACCATTACATCCCAAACGATTAAAAAAACGTGGCTATAATCAGGCAGAATGTATTGCTAAAGCATTATCAGAAGTTCTTCAAAAGCCTCTTGACACAACATCCGTACGACGGAAAACAGCAACAGAGACACAAACAAAAAAAACACGCTACGAACGATGGCTAAACGTAGAAAATATATTTGAAATAGTTTCGCCCGAATCCATCGAGGGGAAACATATACTCATTGTTGACGACATTGTAACTACCGGATCGACCATAGAATCTTTGGTCCAAGAACTTTTGACATTACCAAATGTTACCTGTTCCCTTGCAGCCATTGGAGTTGCAGATAATCGTTAATTAAAGTTTTAATTATTCGATATGTTATTAAAATGTTAATGTTGCCATTAATTTTGTTTTTACCAAAACGATTCTAATAAATTTGTGACAATCTAATTAAAACCATTTTTTGTCCCCTCCTCTCAATTTGTTTACATGGCCTAATTTTTTTCGGAGGGGACTTTTTTTGTTTCCGCAAACTAATTTGATAGTCAATAAATTTGAGGCAATTTTGCTATCTTTGCGAGCGATAAAGCCAGAGATCATGCAAAAGCTATCTACATCACAGCTCAGGTTAGGAATTGTTGCCGGAGGGCAATTGGGTAAAATGCTCATTCAAGAAGCAAGCAAATGGGATATCGAAACCTTTGTATTGGACAACGATCCGACATGTCCGGCAAAATCTATCGCTAGTCACTATTTTCAAGGCAACCATTTAGACTACGATGCGCTGTTAAACCTTGGCAGAAATGTTGATATTCTTACTTACGAGCTTGAAAATGTCAACCTTAAAGCTTTGAAAACGCTAAAAAACGAAGGGATTGTGGTCAAACCCGACCCTGAAATTCTGGAAATAATTCAGGACAAAGGGCTTCAAAAATTATTTTTCGAGCAACATAACATTCCCACTGCCCCGTTTAAGCTATATGAAAATGGTAGTGGAATAATAAGTGCCATTGAAGCTCAGGAATTGTCTTTGCCATTTGTACAGAAACTACTTCGTGGAGGATACGACGGTCGTGGTGTTTGTGTGATTCAAGACAGAGACGATCTGAAACAACTATTTGATAAACCCTCCGTAGTTGAGCAGAAAATAGATATTGCAAAGGAAATAGCCATTTTAGTAGCCCGAAATCAAGAGGGAGAAACACGATGCTACCAGCCGGTAGAAATGGTTTTCGATCCCAAAGCAAATCTTCTTGATAGACTATTTTCGCCGGCACTAATTTCAAACGAAATAAAAAAACAGTTGTTCGAGTTGTCGGAAAAAATCGCACATCAACTCCAATACGAAGGGGTTTTAGCTATCGAATACTTTCTTGGAACAGACAATCAAATATATGTAAATGAGATGGCACCAAGACCTCATAACAGTGGCCATCATACCATCGAAAGCGCTGCAACTTCCCAATTTGAGCAACACTTGCGCGGAATACTGAATTTACCGTTAGGGAGCACACAACTATTAAAGCCTGCGGTCATGGTTAATATACTTGGCAACCCAGGATATGAAGGTCATGTCAAATATATCGGTCTTGATCAGATTTTTGCTATTGAAGGCTCTTATGTCCATTTATATGGGAAAAAAATAACCAAACCCTATCGAAAAATGGGACACATTACTATCCTTGGTGAAAACTTGGAAGAAGCCCTATCAAAAGCTGATGAGGTGAAATTTAAGCTAAAAGTAATTTCAGACTAAAAGTTTTTCAAACCATTATCTTGAAAAAATAGCTGAATTCAAGTTATAAATGCAACTTTTTGATTTAACAAATTTAGTAATAAAAATTCAATAGGCGATAAAAATCCCAGTTTTTTTCTTGGTCTGTTATTTAACTTGTGTTGAACATATTGGATGTC
>Ga0208198_1000881_pt1 | contig 30184 bp, 44 predicted proteins | sample AD_JPNTR2_MetaG_FD_184446 | JGI IMG/M metagenome (GOLD analysis project Ga0208198, IMG submission 184446) | Active sludge microbial communities of municipal wastewater-treating anaerobic digesters from Japan - AD_JPNTR2_MetaG (SPAdes) (version 2) | ecosystem: Engineered > Bioreactor > Anaerobic...
AATTCTTTAAGATAATCTTCAAATAACTTATCAAGCCAATCAGTTTTACCTTGATTTTGATATTTTAAGATATGTCTTGAAGATCTAATCATTTTTTAAATTGTTGCCTTTGAAACACCAAGATCTTTTGCTAATTTTGATATTTTAATCATCATTTTAATTATTTGTAATTTTCAATAAAAAATTTTATTGTTTTTTATATTAATATTTATAAAAATTCAAATATTTATTATATACTTTTTCAAATTCATAATCAACTTCACCAGTTGCTGTATTTTTCTTTAAACCATAAAGATTTTTAGTAGAAATCTGATAGTCATTTAAAAAATATTTATTTAAATTTTCCGGTGTATATTCTTTATTTTCCGAATATCTATTATATCCAATTTGAACAAGATTATTAGCGATATTAAATGTCTTTGCTATTGGAAAACAAGCCATCTTGGGTTTAAATGAACTTCTATTTAAATTCAAATAACCTTCAAGATCATTAACAGTATTAAAATTTAATAAATTTATGTAATATTCTAAAAAGATCTTTGAATAAAGATGGCTGTTAATACATGAAGGGTAGCCCCAGTCACTTATTGGATTACTTTCTTTCCAATTCCAAAGCAGCAATCCATCTCTATGTTCAAAATTAGGTGTAGGTGATTGAATATTTGCTGTATATGTATAGGTAATATCTTGGTGAAGTCTTAATGATACTGTATGAACTATAGCCGTTTGTAGTAAATCAATTGCTGGCTTAATGGAATAATCATTGATAACTACTTCATCGTCTACCATAAAGAGAATAAATTTAGATTGAATTTTCTCAATAATATTTAAAATATCTTTTTTAAGATTTACTTCATTAATCCACCTATAATAAGGAAATTGAGAAATAACCTTTTCATAACCTTCTTTAAAATCTTCACTTGTATGTTTATAAAGAATATGAACATCACTAAGTTCTTTAAAATTATCTTCAATACTTCTAAGAAGAAGTTGAAGTTGCATCGGACGATTTTTTGAAAAGATGATTGTTGATAACATTCATTTCCTTTTCTATTTCTTTTTGTGCTTGTTGACATTCAACTTTTTTGATTTTTAAAAAAATTCCTTTTATTTATACATCCAACATCCTGGATGATATACAGCTTTTGGAAGTAAACTCAACATATTTCGAGCTCCAATTGAATTATAGGAATGAATAATAATCTGTTTTGGTTGTTTTTCTGGATTATCTCGTAACCACTCAGCAACCTCATATCCTGTATTTTCTCCCGAAGGAATATATACTTGTTCACCTAAATCATGATCAAGAAAAACAATATCCCATGTTTCTGTATTTAACTTTTCAATACATTCTTTAGAGGTATAAACATGTGTAATTAAATGACCAATTAAAGCTCTTTTAAAGGCATCATGACGTATTTGATCGTCATCAAGAATTAGAATTTTTGCCATTTTTCTTTTCCTTTGGTAAATTTGGATATCCAAAATCTCTTGATTCAGTAACAACTTTTATCTCTCCGCAATAATCACATTTATCTTGATGCCAAGTTGATACTAAAAATCTTGGTTTTCCGTATTTTATTCCACAATCATTACAAATCCAATCACCGTAAGATTGTTTTTTCAAGCTCATCAATACTTCCTTTTTTATATCTGTTTTCTTTCATCCAATCTTGAGCATCTTCTATCATTTTATTGTATTTATTGTTATCCATAGATTTTAAATAAAGACTTAGATTATCATTCTCAAATATACGATAATCTATAAAAAGTTCTTTTGGTATAATTTGTTCTATATTATATGCACCTAAATAAATTGGAATACATTTTGAGAGGAAACAATCGAAAATTTTCTCTGTAACGTAATCCCAGCTCCAAATTGGATGATAACAATTTTCAAAGACTAAGGAATATTTCCACTGACTTAAGAGATTTAATTTGGCTATGGAAGAAGGATATGTTTCATGTTCTGAATTTCCAATCTTTCCACCATAATATTCACCCAAATATGGAATTTTTCCAAAACATTTCTTTTCTATGGTTAAACTTTTAAATACCTCATATCTTTTATTAACAATATCACCTTCTTGATTGCTTCCTTGTCTATAACGACAAATTAGACAAACACCATTGATTTTATCTTTTACTTTAATATTTGGCTCATAATAATTATCAAAGAGAGGGAATCCGTTCATCATATCTATATTAATGAATGGAGAATTTTTCCAAGCTTCATAGACTTTAGTGTTCCATGTGTAACACTTTTTATATTGAGACATTACATGGGCCTGATAATTATTAGGCATAATATTATATGCTTCGATCATTAAAAGAGAATGATTTTTATTCCTCTTTGAAGGATCATCATTAAAGGCAAAGTTTGGATATTTATTTACAAGATTGGTGAATTCAGACATAATCTTTTATTATATCCCTTGATCCATCTTTATGAATCTTTAATGTCTGATTACCCATTTTATATTCTATAGGATATTTTTGATTATTCAGCATTAAAGTTCCTATTTCTTTCATTTGATAACGATAAACGCTAAGAACTTCATCAATAACAGTATCTAAAGACATACCATGTAAATTTACTAAATCTATTATAGCTTGCATATTGATTTTTATTTGAATTTCTTTCGATAACATTTTAATTCTCCTTGTATTTCTTCCAATAATCTTGATAGTATTTAATCTGTTCTTCAAGATTAATAGGTTTATTGTTCATCTTTCTGTGAACTGAGGTTAAAATTATGCCACTCATATCATCTGCATGAAAAATTCCTAAATTTTTAAAATATTTATATAATGGAGATTCTTCACTCCATAGACCCCAAGTATTTCTTAAATTCATTCCTTAGGTTCTTTAACTTTGTTGGGATTATTTTTCTGAACAAAATTATAGAAGTCTCCATCGTTTCTCAAACATGCTCTATACAAATTACTAATCATGCTTGGATGAATTCTATCTTTTTTATTTCTTTCTCTCCAACTATTACCGATAAGTACAATTCCAGTTGCATCTACATAAATTTTTTTTATGTATGTCAACATTGTAGCATCTTGATCCCCTGTAAGTATTCCATCTTTTCCTAATTCAGAGGCTAAGTAAGATTTCATATATTCTATCTTTTGCCTCTGTAAATTGGTCAATCTAGGAACTGCCATTTCATTTAAGTCAGTTCTGGAGTTTTTTTTTACTATTAAAGATTCTGGAATATCCTTATCATCATCTGATTCTTCATTACCTTCTAATGAATCTACATTGGTAATATCTCCACCTTCTGATCCTTCGTCAGAAATTCCTTCAAATTTCAATTCTACTGAGAAATTTGCCTTTTTGTTGTATTTACCATCTTTGACAAATTCTGCAGAACCATTTAATTTTACAGAATTACCTTCGACACTTTCTACAGCTACTTCCAAATTATCAACAACTTGTTTTCTTTCATCACTTGAAAGATCTGCTTTTACATAATACACATAATCATTAAGAATATCAATTGCATTCTTCATCAATTTTGAAGAAACCTTTTCTTCATATAGTACTTTTTCAGCGTAATCTTTGAAACTCATAATAACTCCTCTATTTCATATTTGGTGTTAGTAATTACCTAAATATCTATTCATATTTATATATTTTATAAATTTAAATCTACTAATTTAAAACAATTTACTATATATGGATGAAAATATTGAGGAATTTCTTCATTTAATGTAAACCAATAATAATCATCAGAATGAGAATCTAAACAAACTTTATCTTCTTCTGGTTTCAATTGAAATGCTATATTAACAGAATGAACTGGAATTTCATTTGGACCATCATTAAATACAGTACTTTCAACCAACATTTTTTTAATTATTTTACATCTTAAACCAACTTCTTCATATGCTTTTCTTAAAGCACATTCTTCTAAAGATTCTCCTTTAAATAATCTACCACCTGGAATCCAATATTCTCCTTTTGCAGGAGCATCTTTTCTTTTAACTAATAATATTTTATTTTCTTTTACTATACATATATCAACACATACTATAGGTATATTAGAAATAATTAAATTATATATTTCTTGTGGTATAAAATTTTCCATAAATTACTCTCTTAATTCAATATTTGATATACTTATCAAGATTTACCATCTTACCAGAACCAGTTCCTGCATGTGGATATGTTGGTTTATATTCATATTTATATACATGCTTAGAATTCCATATAAAATTAACACACTTTCCATATCTCATTTCTTTACTTGAATTCACACTTCTATCATTATCTTCTATTATAAATTGACAAGGTAAGTCTTGAGAATCTACAAACCTTATTGCTTCATATATATGACCTTCATCTTCTGCACCATCACCAACAAAACACCAAACTTTTCTTTTACTATTTTCAATTTTTAAAGAATATGCAATACCTACAGCAATACTTGTCATTCCCGATAATATTGATGAAGTTAAAAAATTTAGTTTTTTATCAAAAACAAACATACTATTCCCATCCAAAATTTTCTTCTCAAGTTCAGATTCTGATCCTCCTGCTAATAAATAATGATAATGAGATCTATGCGTAGATAATACATAGTCTCCTTCATTTATAAAAGAAAATATTTTAATTAATTCATCTTCATTACCACCACAAAGATGTAAAAGATAAGGTATTTTGCCTTCTTCAAATAATTTAACTATTCTTTTTTCAAAAGATATCAATTCTTCTTTTGTTTTATTAAACATAATTATCTCCATAACTATTAATTATTTCATGCAGAAAAACATTTTTAGAATCATTAGCACATTGATGATTACAATTCAGATCACATTTATAATTATTAAAGTATTCTTTAGATTTATCAGAAAACCATAATTCACTAAATTTCTGTTTCTTAATTGATCCAATTATTCCATCTTTAGAATACGCTTTATTGTGACAATTATATACATTTAAATCTGCTCCAATTACAGGAACTACCTGCATAAAATAACATTTAGAGTAACTTCTATTATTTACATCTTCTTTAATTTTATAACTATCATAAATATTAATTTTATCTTTATATTTCAACTTAATTTGATTCAATTGTTCTAAAACTTTATCTTGAATTTTAGAATGATATTCAACAAAATTTGGAATCCAAACAGGAGAAAATCTAATATTGTCTACTCCTAAATCAAATAGAAAGTTAGTAGAATCCATCAAATTATTGTAATTACTATTTGTTACTATAAAATTTACTCCTACTTCACAAAATCTATTTGATTTACAAAATTTAGAAATATTTTCTTGAATTTTTTCAAACATAACATTACTACCAAATCTAGATAATATAAACGATTCAGAAGAAAAATAATCTATAGAAATTCTAATCCATTTTGCCTGAGTCAAAATCTCTGCCCTTCCATCACTCAAAAGTTGTCCATTTGTTAAAATTGATAAGTCTATTTTATTATCTAAAGTTCTTTTGAGAATAGGAATTATATCTTTATGAACTAATGGTTCTCCACCACCAGAATATGTTATTGCTTTTGTTCCTATATCTTTAAGATCGTCTAATATCTCTATCATTTTATTTAAAGGAATTTCATCTATTTTATTAGTTGTTTCATGCATTTTAGAAAATTTATAATTATAAACACAAAAATAACAATTATGACAACATTTATTAGTAGGTTTTATTCTAACATAAATAGGTGCTGTTATTTCATTATTTATAAATGAATTTAATTTGTCTCTAAACCAAACTATTTTATAATTACTATATTTATTATGTATCATATAAGTCTCTCTCTTCAATTAACATTACAGAAGTATTACAATTATATGCAAATGTATAATATTGATTAATTTTTTCTTTATTTTCTAATTTAATTACTGGAAATTTTACCATTTTAATTATAGCCTCAGTAAAATCTTGAGTATGAGTTATTCCTGTAAAAAGAGGTTTTTTAGATCCACCTATTACAACTCTAATTATTACTTTAGGATCATATTCCTCATTTGAAATATCTTTCAATTTATCTAAATGGTTTACCATTGCATCCATAGCATTAAGAATAAAATCGAAACGTTCAAAATATATCACTGGTTTATAACCATTTATACTTAATCCTATCGACATACCCATCATTAAATTTTCAGCAACAGGAGTTTCTATTAATTTTTTTTCATCTACATTAACCAATGTTCCATTTGCTCTTCCATATTTAACATTATATCCAACAAATAAAGTTTTATTATCTTTACATAACATATCCATTGATTCTATTAAACACTCTTTGTATGTCATAAAATTTTCCATTCTTTTTTTAAAGTTGGTAAGTTGAAATTGTCTAATTTTCTAGCATATCTATGAACAAATAAATTATTATTAATTTGATCGTAACTATCAATCATAAACATAAAACTACTATCAATTACATGAACCTCTTTTGCTTTTTCTATTATATGTAGATAGTCAAAAATGTTATTAGATATACTAAAATCTGGTTTAAAAATATCACAATTATTTTTATCAATCAAAGATTCATCAATCTTCATATCTCTACTACAATCATCATGTATGAATATGTAATTTTTATTATTTAACATCATTTTGTTATATAGATCTATTTCTCTTTTTAAGTCTCGTTTGACAAAAAAATTATCCCATCTCTTGTTGAATTCTATATTATGAGTATAATAAAACTGTTCATCAAATCTTCTACTTTCTTTTTTATTCCAATATTCATTAGTGAAACCAATATGAATAGTATTTTTATTTAACATATCAAAAACTATTTCTATATTTAATTTATCTCTATACATAAATTTGACAGATTCATAATTATGTTTTTTACATATTAAAAATATCTTTTCATATACATTTGCATAATGTCTAACTAAAGCATTACATATTATATGATCACCTAAACCTAAGTGTTGATATATAACCACGTCATTCATATTAACGGATTAATCCTGTTATCTGAAAGTGGATTATTATTTTCATCATATACTTGTCCAACGAATCCATCATTTAATAACTTTACTTTAAAATAATTTTCATTACCAGTTATTCTTTTCATATCATCATGTGCTATATGATTATTCTTTACAAAAAGTTCCCAAATCACATCTGATAAAAACATTTGATCTATTTGATAAAAATTACGATTACTAGTTGATTTTATATTTTCAATATATTTTTCAATCATTTGTTTTATATTAAAAATAATTTTACCATTTCCTCCCCACATACCTCCCATAATTTTACAACCATGAAATCTATTATCTCTCATTATATGAAATCCCTTATCAGATTTTTCCCATTCTTCTACAGCAATTCTTTCTCTAAGATTTAATCTCGAATCACAATCTCGTATAATAAACCTATCTACAGAAAGATCTGATGCTACATAAAATCTCCAAAATAATTTCTTAAACCCAACAAAATTATCAAACATGTAAACCAATTCAACATCCAAATCATTTAATTGGTTAATAGTATCTATAGGAACTGAACTATCAAAATAAAATCTACATTTCCAATCAGGATATAATTGTTTTTGTAGTTTCGCATTTTCTATAGCACCCTTACAATAGATAGGTAGATTTCCCCATAAACTAAAACTTATTATTTTATTCATTTTAAATTTTCTCTTTTTTCTAAATGAAAAATATAATCGTCAATTAATTCTTGTTTAGTTCGCAAATTATGTATACTTAATTTTCTATCTTTATTATATTGACTCATTCTTTTACCATATTCTATTGTTTTATTAACATATGCATCTAACCCAACAAATTTATAATGTTTTAAAAATAAATCTTTAGATTGTCCCATTTTCACTTCACCTATAGGATTACATTTATGACATCCAAAAGAATAGTTTATTTCTTTAATTTTGTTTGGATTAAATATTAAACATTTATCTAACAAATCTTCTCTCACCCCTTTATCAATCTCAAATATATTTTCACAATTAGATAAATTAAAATTTAAATCTGCTACCATATGATATCCTACAGGTTTTATAATCGAAACTTCAAGTTCTTTAGATCTTTTAAAAAATTTTTCAATATCATAATGGTATATAAACTCATCACAATCCCCAACAATTACATAATCACAAAATCCTATACTTGATTTCCAACAATTATTTTTTATATTAATAAAATAATCATCCCTAAATTCATTTCCACTGTCATATGAATATAAATTTACATTTTTAAAAGATCTAATCAATTCCCTACTACCATCATTTGAATAATTATCAATTATAGTTATTCTTTCACAAAAATTTCCATAATGTTTTAACAAATGAGGAAGAATTAATCTCTCATTAAAACAAATAAAATATGCATGAATTTTTAAGGTTTCCATAAACTTTTAATCCCATGAGACATATCTTGATGATGTTTTAAAATAGATTGATCTACTTGACTCTCAGCATTATTTATTATATCATACAACCTAACCAACCTTTCATGAACATGTGCAATCAACGGATCATCAGCATTCATAGTTAATATGGGCATTGCCCAATCAACAAAACCATTCAAATAATCAAGAGACATAGCATTATTAGACCCTGAATTCCAATATCTATTTTGATATTTATAATTGTCAATTATTTTTCTTACATTAATATTATAAATTTTTTCTACATTTGAAGGAAAATATGGAGTGGCATTAAAATAAATAGGATGATCTATTAAACTATTTAAAAATCCAAGACTTCCTTTATTGTTCATATTTCTTAAATGTCCTATAACCTTATCTTGAAAATCTGAAGAAATATCACAATCATATTCCAAAATTGCAACATAATTTGTATTACACAACTTATTCTTAGTAATAGCATACCATGCAGTAAAACTACATAAATTTTTCTTATCTTCAATATTAAAAGGTAAATTACGTGCTATATACACATTATTTAAGTTTGATATTTTTGATGAGTCTTTATTTCCTACAAATATCCATTTATAATTAATATGTTTGAATTTACCTTCATATTCACATTTTAAAATAATATCTTGATCGTGACAAACTATAAACGTTGTCAATTCTTGTTTAATATCTAAAATATTACACCAACAATTTATAATTTCATTATTTGACAAAGTACTAATTTCATTTTCAGTTTCTTCATTCCCAAAAAATTTAGTTCCGGTACTATAACATTCATCTTTAACCAATGAAACAACTTCACCAATAGAAGAATGATATACTCTGCCAATTTGATCATACATCTTTTGTTTATTATTTTCAAAACCACACATCACTATTTTATCAGATAAATATGGATATATTTTAAGATTAAAATAGTTTGGATCTCCTATGTTACCAAATATTAAAATTTTCTCACAACCATCATCTAATGCTCTTTTAATAGAAATATCTGTTTTCTTTCTATCTTCTATTGTACCAATTATTCCAGCAATTTTATCTAAATGAGATTTATTTCTTTTGATTAATTTTTCTTTAAGATTAGGAATAATAACATATTTACCTTTATATTTTTCGTGATATTTTCTATGATTATCATGAAGAAAGACACAAGTATCCCAATATTGAGGAATTTCTCCTACTTTAAACCACCATTTTTCATGACATACCAATATTACTTTTTTAGCAGGGGGTCTCGACTTTAACTGTTTAAAATGAAAAAGTAGTGTATCGTTTTTATTAAATCTAAATTTATTTCCTTCTATCAATTCAGATTTACATTTGTCAAGATACCAAGGATGAGGACCATACATTATAGTTTCATAACCTGCACTATTTAATGCATTAGTCAGATTAATTAACGCTACAGTAGATCCTCCAGCGTTTGAATATCCAGTAATAATTCTAATCATTTGAATATTCTTTTGTTATTTCTTTATTTTCAAGGATATCATCTAAAACTACTTTTGCTGAGTATCTTAAATCTTCTAAACTTCCATTATTATCGACTATATAATTCCAACAATCATAATTATCTAAAGCAGTTTCTGATTCATGTTGTGCTATATCACTTTCAGTATTTAATTTTCTTTCAACTCTGATAGTAATAATTTTATAATCTTCAGGCATATCAGAAAACACTTCAATCTCATTAGGAAATCTAACATCAGTTATTAATGTAAATAGAGAACTTGATTCAAGAACCCTTTTTTTAAGTTGTTTTGCCCACCAATCATTATCAACTCTTTGTCTAAAAATCTCTGTACCATATATTTGAAGAATTAACCTAGTCAATTTAGTTTTATTTTCATACCAATTTTCATTTTGAATTTGTAACTCATTTAACATACTATCTATTTTACGAACAAATGCTTCTCTTTCAGGATATCTATCTACATTCTCAAAAATTTTTACTGCAGATTTAATTGACTCAGTAAAATTATTCAGATAATCAGCAACGGATTTGAAGTCTTCACTACACCATTCTTTGAGAGATCCTGCAAACAAATCTGTTCTTACTGATATTTGTCTTTCTGTAAGAATATTTTTAATAATATCTGCAAATGTATTTTTTCCTGACTGTAGTTTTCCTGAAATTAGTAAAACATTTTTCATATCAATATCCTTTATTAAACTTCAAAACTATATAGTATTTTTATTCAACCAACAATTTAGGTGTCAAGTCTTTATAGTCTACCTCTTTGATTAAATTGGAAGGTACAGAATTCTCCACTATCACTACTTTTCCACAAACACATTTGACATTTTCACCTTCTATTTCAGAGTTACAATGTAAACATTTAATTTTCTTTATTATTTTCATTATCATCCCCCCCTTTAACTTTCATTTAAACTCCACAATCATAATAAAAATTTTTGAATTTTAATTTTCTAAGAAATATTTCATATTTATTTCTATTCTCAGCAAACACTTCATATTTAATTCCACTTTTAAATCTAAGAATAATCGGGAAATCATTTTTTAAATTGATTTCTTTCGAGTTTTTATTTACAACACAATCCTCTGGAACATAACGTTCCAGAGTTTTCTCTGTCATCCAGATTTCACCAACTTTTTTTATTTTCTTAGATTTGCTCATATTAGATCTTTTTAAAAATTTTAGTTATATTATCAAATAAAACATTTAAAAACGAATCTATTATCAATCTTTCTTTTTCTGGCGATAACTAGTAATTTCATTTTTGAATTCCTCATTTTAACTATCCAATTCATAAGACCGTCCATATTAAATTTGAATTGTTTTATTACCATTGTGACCATATTTAAAAGTATCTATTATCTTTTGTATTTCTTTGTCACTTAATTTTCTCAAATAATCTTCAGCTTCTTTTATATTACAATCAAAATATCTTGCAATCATTCTTTTAACTTGAATATCTTGTTTACTTTCTTTTTTTAAATACTCAAAATATTGTTTCCTTTGAGGAAGAACATTTAGATAGTATTTATAATGAATCTCATCGGGAATATTTCTACATTTGTTAATTCTATTTACTATTGGTAAATATGCTTCACACATTGAGATCCATCTATTAACCAATATTTGAGAATAATCTGATTTTATATCCTCATCATCAAAATCTAATTCTTTTTTTTCGTATGTTAGATTCTTTAAAATCTCAAAAATATTATCCATATTTATCCTATTTTAAATATACCAGGTTTAAATTTGGGAACAGTAACTGGTTTTATTATACGATATATTCTGCTTGTTTATATATTATTTCCCAAACTTTACTCATACCATCTTTAAGAAAAATATTATATAGTTGTTGAACTGGAATACCATAAGTCAATTGGAAATGAGGATATTCACAAAAGGTTTTAAAATCTCCACCCCATTCTAATCCACATTCTTTACCAATCTTACCTAATATTTTCCAAGGATGTTTGTTATCCCATGACCATTGAATTCCTTGTTTTTTATCATCTCCATCAAAAACATAATCTACAGCAAGACCATAGGTGTGATAAGAAAATCCAGGTCTAGCCTTTGTAACTATTTTCTTTTTATCAATTACTATCCATTCACCATTCTTATATTCTCTACCAATTCTATAAAGTTTTTCTTGTTCTAAAAAAGGTCTAAAGGTTTCAAAAGGATATGCTTTAATACCTTCTTTTTCCAATCTCTCGTTAAATTTTAAAATGATCTCTTTTAATAAAGGATGAACACTATCTATTGAATTTATTCTCATATTTCTATCTCCACTATATCTGAATCATTTTTATCTTGTTTATAAAAATCATAAATTGTCATTGGGAATTTATATCCCTTACTCCTATATTTATTTATAAATTTATCTTTAGCATCTTGCCAAGATTTTCCAAGAGAACCTTTTCCCGTAGATTGATGATATATGAGAATATCAGCAACCGCCACTTTATATCCAGATTCTAAAATCTGAATACAAAGATCTAAATCATAAAAATCATTAGACTCAGAAAATGTTTGTAAATCAAAATTAATTATTTCTTTCACAATTTTAGCAGTTGTTGCCATCATACACCCATCAATAGCAACAATATTATCATAAAATCCAACAGAACCTTTTTTGAGATAAAATCCCTTTCCAACAGTATCTTTATCGTTTCCTTGAACTAAATGACCTTTTAATTTATCTGGAGTATTTGTCCACCAAGCACCACTTTCAGTCAATTCAGTTGTTCCTACTATACCAACTAAACCCACATCTGTTCTTTTTGAAAAAAGAAGTTCAAGTTTTTCTTTAAAATATTCATCTACTATCCCAACATCTTCATGTACAAAAACTATGATATCATCGTCTGGTAAATTTTTTTCTTTAATAACATCTACTGCCTTTTGATATTTAACAAATATATTTTCACATTTTCCTTCATCATTAACTATCAACAATTCATTAAAATCATCATATTTCTTAATAGATGCTTGAATAAATCTTTCATAATTAAAATCGTTATGTCTTGGAATTACAAAGGTAATATTTGACATACATCTCCTTTACAAATTCTGCATGATATTTATTAAACAATGAGCAAAATTAATTTCTGAATCTAAAACTCCCTGAGATTCTCTCCACATAAACTCTGATATTATAGGAATAACAGCAAGCATTTGAATTTTTTCTAATCTTGGAATAAGTTTGTCATACAAAAATCTATACAAATCAGAATAATTAAAAGATGACTTAATTACATATTCTCTAGATTTTCTAAATTCTTTAGCGAGAATCATATTAATTAATTCATCACCTATTGGTTTAAAATTCAATATTTCTGGAGTAATTATGTTGTTATTTGAATCTGCAAAATCCTGAAGTATATTATACATACTTCTCATATCAGGATAATATTTTAGAACCAATTTAAATAGTGTATCTTTATCATATTGAATATTTTCTAATTTTAAAACTTCTTCTAATTTAAAGAAGATCTTCTTTTCCATTTCGATCTTAGTTTTTTCTTCCTTAAAATCAAAATTGATTTTTGAACATCTAGATCTAATAGCTTTAGATATCTTATTTAAATTATTACATGTAAAAATAAATCTGCAGGATTCTGTAAATTCCTCAATAGATGCCCGTAGAGCATCTTGTAAATTATTAGAAGCTCCATCAAATTCATCCATTATAACAATTCGAGTCCTACTTTCACTATTTGGATCAAGAGAAACAGATGTGGCAAAATTTTGTATCATAGATCTTAAAACATCTATACCATTATCTAAGGATGTGTTTATGTATAGATATTCAGCATTTAATTCTTTACAAATTATAAAAGATAAAGAAGTCTTTCCAACTCCAGGACTATTTGAATGCAATAATAAACAAGGTATCTCTTTAGAATTAATATATTTTGTAATTGCTGTTCTCAGTTTCTGAGGTAATAATATCGATTTAAAATCTGTGGGTCTATATTTTTCATAGAAAACTTTAGATTTCAATTCTTCAACATCGATAGTCATTTTATATCTCCATTTCAGAATCTGCAGAAGTAGTAGCAGATGTATCTTTATTTTTAAGATCATTTAAAATCTTATTTTTATTTTTCTTAATATACTTAAGCATTTCTCTCTTATAATGTCTTTTTGCAGATCTACTTAATTTTACATTCAATTTAGAATCCACCATTCTATCTTCTTCTTTTTGTTGTGGAGTTCTCTTTGGATAAATACATTTACAAGGAAATGGCATCTTACTATTAGAATCTTTCCCTATATATCCTCGACCATAGCATTTTTTACAAGAAGGATCTGGATCATTTATTTCATACTTATTTTCTTTGGCTATAGATTTAATAATTTGAAAAGGAGTTAATTCTTCCTTTTCAACTACTTTACCACTTTCTGTATCAATAAATACATCTCTATCTTCAGGTAACTCATAATCGTAACCATATAATTTATTTTCATTATTTTCGGTCATAATTATCTTCCTTTACCAGTAATGTAAGTTGTAAAAATATTAAGATCTATATTATTCTCATTTACTAAATGAATCTTCATAAATCCCTTTCTAATTATCTCAACTTCATATATCTTTCTTTTTGGTAAAAAGTCTTTAAATATCTGAGAATGAATCATAAAATCGTATTCACCCTCAAACTTACTTACATTCTCAAAATCAAATTTCTTACAAAAAGAATTAGAACGTGTTTTTTCATTTGTTCCTATTTTAATATATAATTCATTATGATCACCATATATTTGAATTCTTTGTGATTGAAAACTACTAACCATTTTTGTTATAGTATCTAAATCTTGTTTAGATAAAGTAAATTTAATATCAACATTTTTGAAATTAAAATTCTTCCCTTCACATCGTTTAAATAATGAATTTCTATCAGACAGAAGATATTCTATATTAGAAGTATCATCGTTTATAGAAATGATAGTTCCATCTGTATACAACTTAGGTGCAGAAAAACATTTCAAGAATTTAAAAAATTCACCATAGTCATAAAAAGCAAATGATTCTGTAGGAAAATCAAAATATTCTTTCGGTGCTTTAATGACATAATTAACTGTTTTTTCCATATTTTGTCTTAAAACTATAACAGATGACTCGTTTTTTTCAAAAACTATATGGTTAGTGATTGGAGTTAGATCGTTGACAATTTCTAAAAACTCAGGATTGTATTTAATTTCTTCCATAAACAAACTCCTTTATTGAAAATCAATTTACTTAAATATAATATATTTTTACCATTTTGTCAATACATTTTAGTTTGTATTTTATGCGGTTCCAGCCTTTTTTCTGCAAGTTCAATATATTCTTTATTCGTTTCGAACCCTACATAAAACCTGCCATTTTTTAGTGCCACCACACCTGTAGTTCCACTACCAATAAAAGGATCGAGAACGATGTCATTTTTGAATGAATATAATTGTATCAATCGATATGGCAATTCTTCCGGAAAAGGTGCCGGATGACCTATTCTTCGAGCACTTTCCGCATTCATGGTCCAAATAGATTTAGTCCATTCCATAAACTGCTCTTTTAAAATGGTATTTTTCTTTAAATCCATTTCCTCTTTTTTTCGTTCTCTCTTATAATCCCCTTTGGAGAAAACTAAAATGTATTCATGAATATCTCTTAAAATCGGGTTTGTAGCGCTCTGCCAACTACCCCACGCTGTTGAAGGGCCTGCACTGGCTGCCTTATTCCATATGATTTCACCTCGCATATTGAATCCAATATCAATCATCATTTGAGATATATAATCAGAAAGGGGTATATATGGTTTTCTTCCAATATTTGCAACATTAATACAAGCTCTACCACCATTAACCAGAACGCGATATGTTTCTGAAAAAGCTTTTTTCAGCAATGATAAATATTCATTTAATGATAAATCAGCATCATATTCTTTTGAAACATTGTAGGGAGGTGAAGTAATCATAAGGTGCAGTGAATTATCTGGTATTTTATCCATATTTTCACATGAGCCATGTATGATTGTATTTAATAGGTCTTTAGGAAAATCATTATCATTTGTTGTTGTAATTATCTCTTTGGAACCATTTAAATCTTTGTATAATTTGGAGTTATAAAATTTTGTAGAATCATGGTTTATTCGTCCATTTGTTCCAAAAGAACTTGTTTTTGTTCCATCTCTGTTAAACTGTTTCATTAAACCTCTCTAATTAATTTCAAGAATTTTTGAGCTTTTTCTTCATCTGTGTTCTCTTGGCCAGAAATCCAAATGAATTCACCAATTTTTGGCTTGCTTATCATGGATGAAAAATAATTCATGTCTTGGTTCAATAATTCACATACTAATTTGTCAATACATTTTATCTATTATCTCCGCTCCCACCTAAGACATCTCTCTTCTTTCTGTCAAGAAGTTTAGTAATATTAGATTCAGCAACTTCATTCATCGAAATTCCCAATTCTGTACAAATGCCAGCAACATACCATAAACAATCACCAAGTTCTTTTTTAATATTCTCTTTAACTTCATCGGTAATAATTCCACCAGCATCACGGATGATCTTTTTAATTTTACCTTGTACTTCACCAGACTCACCAAGTCCTAGTCCAACATATGAAACACCAAGTATCTTAACTATTTCTTCAGGTAATTCTGGATACTTTTCCTTTACTTTATTTAAATATATTGCGGTTTCCTTACATGCTTCTTGATATTCATTAAAATTAATCATTCTTCAATTCCTCCTCTAATTCTTTAAAAGAACATATTTGTAATCTATCACTTGCTATATCACAATAATCTTTATTTAAATCTATTCCAATCCATCTTCTGTTTAACATTTGAGATACATATCCTGTAGTACCAGAACCAAAAAATGGATCTAATACAATTCCATTTTCTGGACATCCAGCAAGTATACATGGTTTAATTAAATCAGGAGGAAATGTGGCAAAATGAGCACCAGAAAATGGTTTTGTTGAAATTATCCACACAGAACGTTTATTACGTTTACCTGGAGTACCTATCGGTGTACCATCCTCTTTATAGTAACCACTATGTCCTTTAAAAGATGTTCCTCCACCACCCATAGTTTTATCAAAAAATTTTCTATTATCCTTTGATTTATTTATATCAGATTTTCTTTCAACAAATTTTGATGGTTCTTTTATAGATTCACAATCATAATAATATTTTCTACTTTTAGACAAAAGAAAAATATACTCATGACTTCGTGATGGTCTATCAAGTACTGATTCTGGGAATGCATTAGTTTTATGCCATATTATATCAGATCGTAAATACCATCCATCATTTTGTAAAGCAAAAGCAACTCTCCAAGGAATTCCAATCAAATCTTTAGGTTTTAAACCATTGACTTTTGTTGGTAATAATCCTATAGATCCTTTATTACTTGCTTGCATACAGATTTTGCTTATTCCATTCTTATGACCAAAATTTTTACCAGAACCGTTATATGAATCTCCTAGATTTAACCATAAAGTTCCATCTTTTTTTAAGACTCTTTTAATTTCTCTAAATACTTCAACCATTTTTTGAACATATTCATCTGGTGTTTGTTCTAATCCTATTTGATTCTCTACATTATAATTGCGGAGTCTAAAATAAGGAGGAGAAGTAACACAACAATTTACAGATTCAGATTCAATATTTTTTAAAATATCTATTGAATTTCCATTATAAAGTTTACCAAAATCATTTTCAAAATAAGTTTTCATATTTTTATCATCCATCTCGCCACGCTTCTTCATAAGTTCCAAATGACATATCGTTCATCTTTAATATAAATCTTTATAAATTTATAAAAATTCAACTAAAGATTTTGTAAAGCCACAACTGATCTTTACTGGATTAACGACAAACCCTCTACTGGATAGAAACTCATTTCCAGCTACTTTTCTTAAAATATTCAAACTTCCATTCACATCAGCATTTATTCTTTTTCCTGTAGAACCCCTCAAGATTAAAAATAATATTCCTTTACTTTTTCCCAATCAGTATCATCTATATAAGTTCCTATAACTACAAATGATGAACTACTTGAATTACTTACAAATCCCATTCTTATTTTCATAAAAACTCCTTAAAAAGTAATTTTATCCCTATATTTTTTTATATCTATTAAGTTACCACTCCACTCTCTTATAAGAATTCCAGTTTCTTTACACATCACCAAAGAATGTTTGGCATGTTCTGCCCATTTACCAGAATTATTATCATTCCACGATTTATCAACTATAACCTCTTTAATTCCAGATTGAATAATTCCTCTTATACAATCGCAACAAGGTATACCATTAGTATACATTCTACATCCTTTTACAGATGTTCCACTTAATGTTGCGTTATAAATAGCATTTCTCTCAGCATGTTCGAAATACAAATATTTGTCGGGTTTTATTTGTCTCTCAGGAACATTATCATTCAATCCTCTAACGAAACTATTATACCCTACAGATCTAACCTCATTATCGGGTCCAACAATAACTGCTCCTATATGAGTATTTTCATCTTTACTCTTCATAGCAACAAGATACGTCATCGTCATAAACAAATCATCCCATTCAATTTTTTTCATAATCCTCTCCTTTACACACTTTGAATATATCCAAATCCATTTTTTTCTTTAATTTCTCTAATTACTCTTCTACAAACATCACTTGGAAACATAGGATAACTATGTTCTTTTTTATAATCTTTTATTGAAACTTTTTTGTTTTCTTCTGTAAAAATTTCATCTCCTTGATAATCATCTAATTCTACAGGATCTTGAGTACATTCATAATCAACTGAAACCATTAATTCCTGTTTATCATCAACTTTAATATTTTGAAATCTCATTTTTTCCAAAATAAATTTGACATAAGGATGAGCAGTTTCTAAATAAGATTCTAATTCATCCTTTTTGAAGATAACAACAAATGAACTACTCGAACTATTTGAAACAAAACCTGTTCTAATTTTCATAATCAATTCTCCTTTAATCTTTTATTTCTATTACTCTAATCCCATCTCTTTTAAATTCTGGCAAACCATATTCATGAATATAAGCAGATATACCACCATCTTCGTTTGATACTTCGCCTATAAAGATATTTTTTCCTCTGTCTAAAGTTGATTTCATTTTTTTATACTTTTTCATAATGTAAGATTCATCTCTATAATTTTCTTTAAAATTGCTTCCATAATAATCTATAAAATATTCTTCTAACTTATCAACACTTGTAATTAATCTATCTTGTAAATCTTTCAAATCTACACCAATTTCCATTTTTACTTTCATATCTTTTATATCTTTATCAACCTCAAGAATAAAAGAACTACTGGAACTATTTGAAACAAAACCTGTTCTGATTTTCATAATGAATCTCTCCTTTATTTTGAAAATTTTTCTTTTAATATTTCGTATAATTTGACAGAAACATCAATATCTAATTTATTTACAACATCTTTCAAATCAAAATGTTGATTATATTCGTTAATTTTTTCAGCAAGATTTAAAGCACTCATTACAGGTCTTGCATATTCAATTCCTTCTGAAGTAACAAAAAATTTAAAATCATCAAACACAACAGGAATATTTGCTTGACACCACTTAAGTAATTTTAACATTACTGCTCTAATTTCCCAATGAGCAAATTTATCACACCTCATTGTGAATATATGTCTCCACTCTCTTATATTTGCTTTCACTACAATTTGAGAGTGTAATGCATTAGGTAACCATTGACGTGCATCTTCTGGTTTCCAACCATGTTCTCTTAATGATCTATAAAATTTTCCAATTAATTCCAACCAATTTTTAGGAGTTTTAAACCAAAATTGATCATCACTATCGAGCATTTTTTCATTTTCATCTCTATGAGGAGGAACCACAAACTCAAATTCTTTTTCATCTACATATCGAGTACTCTCTTGAGCAAATGAACATAATCTATGTCTAACCATTTCATGAGTAAAACCACGAGAACAATACTCAAATCTAACTGTCATATCAGAAAATTCATACATTGCAAAATGACCACGAGTCATTAGATTTTTTACCAACTTAAGATCATTTTCTGGTGATGCTTTATCCTGAGATTGATAACAGGTTCTTGCTGAATTAGCGATATCAGATATTATATTTTCTGGTTTTGTAAGAACCGTAAAAGTTCCTTGATCTTTTAATATTTTCATTTTATTTATTAACTCCTTTTCAATTCTTTCATAATTATATCAAAATGATCTTTCCTTTTTAAATTGAATACAGGCACATTGTAAACACTTGCTATCGAAATGGCAGTTCCAGTGCCCCCTGTGTGAATAGATCGCTCAGAATGATTTATAGCACCATCTGGAGTCCAACAAACAAGGAACTTGGAAGGAGTAGATAAATCTTTACCTAAAACCTGAAATACATTTCTTCCATGTAGTTTTTTAACATATTCAGATAGTCTATCCCATGCAGGATGAAATTCAGATGCTATCTTTATAGCTTCATCTGTAGCATCATCAGCATAAAATATCTCTTTTTCTGAAGCACCACTTTCAAAAGCAGTATCTGCTCCTTGAGCACCACCAGATCTTAATATCCACCAGTAAGATGAAAAATGTTGTGCTATTTTATTCATTAAAATCAATATAGATTGTGGGTCTTTCTTGACACCCACACCCGTATAATAGACAATCATACTTTAGATTTTTATCCTATCTTGCTGGTCATCACTGAGGTCATGTATTGCTGACATTGTAGTTCTAATTTTACTCAACCAATCGATACCAAATTTTTCAATAATACAATAAAAATCTTTTACATTATGATCAGCAATTTTATATTTAGTGGTTCCCTCTTCATCAGTCACAACTAAGATATGAAGTAGTTCATGATACATAAGTACTTTCTTTACGTCTTCATTTAAACCTTCCCATATATCATTAGAGAATTCTATAAGATAATCAAAGTCACCAAAATACTTAAGTTCGGCATTTGGTTTAATACATTTACCAGCAACAGTTTTTGAAATATTAGGACTTACCAAAACATATTTAATTTTAATACCATTAAGATTATCAAGTTTAAATTCCTCAATTACCTCATTAGCAATTTCAACTAATTCTTCATCTTCAATAAATTCTTTTTTACTCATAAACAAAACTCCTTTTAAACGTTAATGTAAAATCTACCAACAATTTCATCGGACTTCTTTATATCATTACAATCTTCTTCTACATCTACATTTTCATTTACAATCAGGTAAGAATCTAATTTCTTTACATCTTTTATCCATTCACAATTTAGAAAATCATCTTCTGTTTTAAATATAAAAAGTTTAGCAATCAAAGTTATGTTATTAATTTTAGTAATAGGGGATTCAAATTTGAGAGATTTGAATCCCTTAGATTCTAAGTATTTTTGAGTAATGACAAAAGACTTCATTTAAACCTCTTTCAATAAATTTACTTTTAAATATGATATGTTTTTTTCATATTGTCAAGAATTTTATTAATCTTTTTCAATTTCAACAAAAGTTCTTCTTGGAAATTCCCATTCTCTCCGTATATCCTGCCAACTTGATATAGGAGTAAAAAATCCCACAATCCTTGTATATCTCTCAATTATCTTTTTAGAACATATCGGGCAGATGTCTAATTTACCAAATGAAACGTGACCATCTTCACATTCACTATAAACAGCATTTAGAGCAAAATGTTCACATCCACAATTTACAGCAAACTTAATTATCTTCTCTGATTGTTTAGATGTAACTTTTTCTCCTATTTGGGCATGAACAATTCCTCCACCTGTAATTAACCTTTGATATTTTCCATCCTGAATCATTTTTTCCCATAATGTGGCAGATTCCCATAAAGGAATAAATTGATTAGAATATAACTGATATGGAATTTTATCTTCTCCGTAAATAATTTTATCTGCTTTTGCTAATCTAATTGCAAAGGATTCTCCTGGTATTTGTTCTATGTTATATGAAATAGATGAAGATGAATCAACTTTATTTAATTCATTTACTTTATTATTCAAAAAGATTAACATATTACTTTCAATATCTTCACCATTACCAAATTTATCTTTAAACAATTTAGATGCTTCATATATACCTATAATACCAAATGTTGAAAACATCCTATTCATATTAATCCAACCTAATTTTATAAACGGTTGTAATCCTCTCTTATTTAAATTGAGAATCAATTCTTTATGTGCCTTTAGTATTTTAGAAGCACTTTCTATACGACTTTCGAGAATTTTATAGAATTCTTCTCTACTATTTGCTTCCATTACTATTCTCGGAAAATTGATTGTACAAACTCTATGAGATCCTAATGATACAGATCCACCAGCACCAAACGAATTTGATTGAGATGCAAACTGAAGCATTTCAGTATTGGACAATAAACGACAACAAGAAGCCACTTTTGATCCTTCGGAAACAAATATATTATATCTAAAAATATCTCTTTTACATACATTCTTAAGAAAATTAAGATCTTCAATTATTTCTCTATCACCCCATTTCTTTTTACTTATACAAATGGTTACTACAGGAAATCTATAAGGAGCACCACCTTTTAAAGGATCTCCTTTATCAAAAAAATCAAGAAAAATATTTTGTACTTCTTCAATATAGTCTATAACATAATTTGTGTAGAATTCTTTCTTTTCTTCTTCAGTTTCAAATTCGGGATGTTCGATTGGAAGTTCATCGAAGGGAAAATACCAACTCATATCTGTTATAATATTTCTAAGTTTAATTCTATCTAAAATAGAAATATTTGTAAATGGAGATTCTACTCCATTTCTAGAAAGATGATTTACTGAATGTACAAATTGTTGCATTTCATTTTCTATTTTTTTACGATATTCTTTATTGGTTTTAAGTTCTCTTAAATCATATTTTTCTTTATATAGGGATAGATGAGATATATCCAAAAAGAAAGTACTTATTGCTATTGCTCCTGCCAAATGTGAACTCATCTGATGAACAGTTTCACATAATGCAGAAATGTAACTTGAAACTCTTTTAGCAGGTTTTGAATAAAGTTGTCCAAATTCTCTACCCATAGTAACTATCTTAGATGTATCCATTGCCCAACAATTATGTTGAACCATTCCGTTTGCATAAAATCTACCAGTATCTGTTGAAATATCATAAACATATTCTAATTCTTTCTTTAAAAATCTAGTATCTTGAATATCTTTTATATTAAATCTTATTATTTTTGAAATTTTCATTTCTTTAGATTTTCTACTCATATTCTGATTATAACAAAATTCTTCAGAAAATAAACTGTAAATATTTTTTATTTTTTCAGATAAATAAATTAAATTAGATTTTTTAGTAATTTTAAAACTAACTTCATACATACAATTATCTATTTCTTTTCCATCTATCCTATTTCTAACTCCTTCTATACCATCTAATGAATTTAAACAATCATAAAGTCCATTTATTGTTGCTAATGACATCAATCTAATACTAACAAGATTGTGTTCATTATTAGATATAGTTCCATCGGCATCAATTAATCCAGCTATGAAAGACTCTTTAGATTCTTTAGTCCAAGACATAAAATTTATTGGTAAATGTTTAGTAAATGAATTTTCTTTGTTATTATAACCGAATAAAACAGAACAAATATAATTATAATCATGAGATGTAAAACAAAGTTGTCTATCTGATTTATCATTAAATTTCCAAAAATTTACATTTTCAAATAAATTTTCACAAACCTTTTTAATATAAGAATTTTCAATATTTTTTTGATAAATAGATATTAAATTACCTCCTCTTAAAAAAGAAATTCCAAGTTTTCTTTTTCTGTCACTTTTTTGCATATCAATATCATAACTTTGAATGTTACCATCTCCTAAAGCAAATCCAGAAAAATATGCCAATTCTTTAGGAACTATAATAGTCTCATCTATTTTAGGTAAAGACATATCTTCATCTCTCAAAACTTCATCACCAATTGACAAATCTTTTGCAATTTTTTCTAAACCATTCATCATATATATTGGATGATCTTCAGTAACTAAAGCATAATTCCCATTTTCTACTTGATATAAAATTAAATCTTTCTCATTTTTATGTCTTATTATTCTATTAATATTAACCCAACCATTTTTACTATCCCATACTTTAATATTAATTATTTCTTTAATAGATTGTTTAAGTTCTCTATTTACTCTTGTAGATGATTTAGCATATTTACCATTTATTAAAGATTTTTGAATCATAAAATCTTTTTCAATATTAATAGAATCTATAAATTCACCATCATCTATTACAATTTTTTTAAACTCAAACATTTCAAATAATTTTTTTAAAGTAATATATTGTATTTCTTCATTTATTTTAACAAGAATAGGAGTATGTGCATAATAAGAATAAGGTTTTAGGATATTTGTAGAATCAGACAATCCCAAACTCAAATCATACATTTCTCCACTTAATCTTATTGCTTCTTCTTTTCCATAAAGATCTTTCATTTGTCTATATAAATAATCAAATCCTACTGCCTTTTTAACTGATGCTGTTGCTTCCTGATGAATCGCTTCTATAGTTTTTTCATTTTTATTTGAATTTGCATCTATCGAAACGTCATTTAGATTATCATTGATAATAGTTTCTATACTATTTACAAAATCAAATCTTTTTTTATCTAAACCATGTATTGCCATTATTTTATTTGATATTTCTTCATTTTCAATTTTATATTTCTCTTTAAGATTTTTATCTAGTGCCTTTTTGATATTTCTAAGAGTCCTTACCGTAGTTGCATTATCTCCAAACATATTTCCTCCCTATCTAAAAAAATAAATACCATTTTCACTTATTAAATTTAAGTCTGCATCATATAATTTTTGATTTTTTGATGCAAATTTCATATACTCATCTGTTTTATCTGGTTCTTGATATAGATCTTCTATGAAGATACCACTCTTAACAAAAGAAAATCCAGAAATTTTACTTTCTATAATATAACATTTTTCGTATGATGTGTAAAGACAAAAATCATATTTCATTCCAATTTTGTCAAGAATATTTTTTACTCCATTAATATTGGCAGGATGTAAAGGATCGCCTCCAGACAATACTACTTTATTTGTAAGATTTCTTTTACATTGAATTTCTATTTCTTCTATAATAGAATCTTCTGATAGATTTTTAGTTCCAATATTGTAATCTACATTTTTAAAATCTGGATTATGACAACCTTTACAATTTTGTTCACATCCCATAAAATAAACTAACACAGCAATACTTTCATTATCTGGATAATCAAGAAAAGTAGAAGTAAATGGATATTTCACATTCATAAAGATTCCAATCTAAAACCTATTCGTTAAACAAATCTCTTTCTGTAAAAACTATAAACTCTATTCCTCTTTTTTTACAATATTCTTCTGCATATTTCCATTTACTTTGGTTTACCAGAAAAGTTACAGATTCTGCCATATATCTTTTATATGCCTTTTGATTTTTATTTTTAGGTTTTACTGGTAATTGTGTCTGTTTTAGAGGTTTAACTTCAACCAGAAATTTTTTTACCCCATTATTAGTTAAAATTTCACAATAAAAATCTACAAAATATCTATGTACTTTACCATCTACAGGGCTAATGTAAGGAATCACTACACTCTCATTTGACCATTTCAATACATTTTTATTCTTACAAAAATAATACATCAATCTCTTTTCCCAAGATGAACGATAAAAAGGTACATTTTTACCGATATATTTCTTCTTTTCTTCATCTGAGAGTATATATTCACCTTGTAAATAAGAATCAAATCCCATTTCAGAATCCTTTTGTAAAGGTTCTGCAATATTTCTATTTCAATTCCTTTACATATTTAGAATATTCATTCCATCTATTCATTAACTGTAGCAATCTATTCTTTGTAAAAAAAGATAAAATTTTCTTAGAATCAATTGCTCTAATTGGATATTCATTATATGTATTTATAATTGTCTCACATATATTTTTCGGAATAAAATCGAAATCTATTAAGATTCTATTTCGTTCATAATTCTTTTTAATATCAGTATTTTCAGGTTTATTTAAGAACTCTTCCAATCCCTCAGATAAAACCTTTTTTGCTGAAACTATACCAAATCTATTTTTGATTGCTGGTATAAAATCGCTCTTATCTCCTGTCAGTACTTTTAGTTCTAATTGCATTTTCGGGTTAATACATTCAATAAATTTTCCTTGACCATTTTCATTACGTTTTGCGTCATATTGTTTTACGTTATTTAACATTAATAATTGATTCAAATCTTTATCTGATGATATTATAATAACTTCATAATTATTCTTAACAAAAACATCTCTTGTTAATACTGCAATAATATCATCTGCTTCACATTCTTTAATTCTAATTACATACATATTTGTAAATAAATTTTTAATATCATTTATATATTCATCAAATACTGGAAAGAATTTATCAAAATCGACTATAGATTTATCTCTAAATGCTTTCCTACCCTCTTTGTATCTTTCATATATTTTATATCTCCAACTACCCCTTTCATCAAATGCCAATACTACTTTAGTAGGGGAAAATTTTTCTATTTTATCAATGATATCATTTAACATCTGATGTCTCCATAGAAAAAATTTATCATTATCTTCAGGATGAAAAAATAATGTAACAAATAAATTTCTATATGCCATATTATTTCCATCAAAAATAAGAACTTTTTCTAATTGAGGAGTAGATATCTCTTCATTTTTGTTAATCTGTATACCATTATCTAAACATTCCAACTCATCCCAAGTATCCATAGTTAATCATTTCCTTTTCTAAATTGATATCAAATATTGCAGATAACTTCTGAGTTTTTAACTCCCAAATTTTTCTCACTTCACTAAATGGAAGTTTCAATCTCATTTTACATAATTCTCTGATACCTTCATCTGGATTCCTAATATTAAGTAAAAGATATTTCTTTCCCGATCTTCTCAATTGATTAAAAAGAGATTTATTTTCTTCAAGAATATCAAATCGATATTTTTTACATTTCATCTTAATCATCTTAATATATTTGTCTTCTTTATAATAAAATCAGTATCTAAAATATTAACTGGATTCGATTTTGTAACTCTATTAAAAATTCTAATAGTCTTAGAATCAAGATCTCTCAATGTAATGATTCCATTTCTAAGTTTTAATTCTAATTGAAGTAACTTAGCAATATAAAAAGCATCAACTATATTATCTTTAGGATTCCCCTTCTTCTTATCAGAAACTAAAGGTAAATGTCGAAGATCAAATCTTTCATCTATTGGTAATTTTTCATAATCCTCTTCCATATGAATTTTGTCTGCATTTCCTAAACCTGTAGCATACATTTTTATTGAAGGTGGATCATAAATTCTAAGAGGAATTCCTCTATCATAAACCATCATTTTTATTGTACATGTGATCTCTGCTATGTCAAATACCATTCCTGTACCAGAATATGCATAACCTTCCAATCCAACATAATCAGGATTAACATCACCATCACATTTTAAATCGATCATAAAATTTTTAATATGGTTTTTTATAAAAACATATTGAGCAAGATCACAATCAAAATCTTCTTTCTTGTAGTAAATTATATTATCTTCTTCGTATTTTTTTGTTGTTGTAAAAGTAATAAATCTTTTACTTATAATATCTAATTTATCATCAAGTAAAAACTTTACTACTGCTGGAGAATTCTTACTCATATCAATACCGCATATAATCATTTGAACCTAACTCCATCATAATAATTATTTGTAAAATATTTTTCTAATTCACTGAATGTGAATTTATCCCTTCTATTTATGTATTTACATACATCGTTAATATCCCATTTTTCTTTCTTAGGTGGTTTTCTTGGAATACCTAAATTCTTCAAGAAATCTTCCCATACAAAAACATATTCACCACGTTCTAGTAAAAGAAATGCTTTAGAATTACCAGATTTATCATCATCAAGCAAAAAATATTTCTTAGGAAAATCTGATAATTTAGAATCATCTATTTTAAGACCTGTCATTCCTATAGAATTCTCCACAAATAAACAATCGATTATACCTTCCTGAACAATAACAGGATGATTTCTATCAACTAAATAATAGTTGTAAATATTATTATGTTCTAATCCTCTTCTCGATAGATATTTCGGAAGCATAATTTTATATATTGCTCTACCTTGATAATAATAGATAGAATCTTTATCATCAAAGAAAGGTATTATTATTCTATTTTTATAAGTTCCATCTATAGCAACATACCATTTTTTCCAGACATCTTCAGGAATCAACCGATCTATACATTGTTTTCTAGCAATTTCAAAAATCTTATCTTGACCTTTGATGATAGAAACAAAAAATCTCATATCTTCTCTATCTTTTTCAGCATCTGTTTTTTTGCTTTCCTCAATTTGTTTTTTATATTGCAACATTTTATTTTCATATTTTTCTGGTTGATTATATTGATTTTTACTTAAGGAATCTTTAACATATTCTTTGTAATTGATAGGAAAATAATTTTTCAACCACATAGATGCTGTCATACTAGCACCACAATTATGACAGTAATAGACCCAAGGAGATTTATATTTCAAAATGTAACCACGTTTTTTTCTTTGTGATTTCTTAGAATCACCACACACATTACATCTGAAATTATATTTTAGAGGATTGTTGATATTAGCATTATGAAAATATGACATTAATACAATTCTTATTTGTTTATCGAGATTTTCATCATCTTTAAATATTGCCCTAAAATCCATTTTATTTCCTAACTCAATATGTAATTAAGAAAAAGGTGAAAGAATAATCTTTCACCTTATATTTTACATCATATTTTCTAATTATTAACTATTAAAATTATTTTCGTTACGAAGTCTATTGAAGAAATCATCATCTTCTTCAACTTCCTCTTCATTGACAACAATTGGTACATCTTCCTCTTTACTATCATAAGATTCATCTGATAAACTTGATGCATTTCCAAAAACTCCGACTTTCTTCAGATAATTTTCTTTGAGATCATCATAAGATTTAAATCTAGATGGATCTAAAAATTCATTCAGATCTACCATTTGTTCATTACACCTCTCAGCAACTTCATCTGAAAGAGAAGAAGGAGCACACCACTCCGATGTACTATAATCAGGATAAGATTTACCATTCTCATCTTTAGCAGTTCTTTTAATTTTTAGTTTAAAATTAGCACCTTCGTAATAACTCCAAATATCCAAAGGTTCATCAATACTATCAGGTTTTGGACACCATTTACCACAAATCTTTTCCCAAATTTTTTTACCAAATCTATACAAAAATACTTTTCCATTATTCTCAGGATTCTGTGGATCTTTAACCACAAGAATGTTTACTATATAATCAACCTTTTTAGATCTTTGAGAACCATTACGCTTATCTCCAATATTATAAAGATTACTAACATCTTCACAAACAGGACAATCCTTTTTTATTGTTTTAGGACAATCCTGAATAAACCATCCAGCACTTCCAAAAAAACTATGTTTGTAAAATTCAACATATGGAAGATCATAAAGTTGAGTTTCACCTTTGAACTTAGGAGGCAAAAATCTAATAATTGCTTCCGCAGTTCCATCATCCTTAATCTGAGGATAATAAAATCTATCATCCTTAAAATTCTTTTTGTTTTTCTTTTCAGAATTCTCTATAGTTTTTGTTCTAGCTTTTTCACAATCATACGAAAATCTTTTTACATTCATAAAAACCTCCATCAAGATATTTTAAAATCTGATTTGATATAAACTCAAATCGTTTGTAATTATCATCTTTAAAAGAATCATCACTTAATATGATATCTTTTTTTTGTTTTGTCAAGAACTTTTTTCCATAATTTATAAAAAAAATTGGAGATATTATTTTTTCATCACTATTTTTCTTTTTTGTAACTATAAGTTTGTATACCAGAGAATATCCCACTTCTTTTATCTCAAACAATTCTCTTTCTAGATCTGATCCAAATCTTCTTTTTCTATTTAATTCAAGTATAACATTTTTATCTTTTTCTAATTGTTCTCTTGTAAATAATTTCATTACTTTGTAAATTTTTTTGGTCATGTTGCCAGATAAATCTACACTATTTTTAAATATTAGATTATATAAAATGAAAATGATATATTCCCTATATCCATAATAGTTATTTTCTATATCATTATAAATTCTTTTGAAGAATAATTTATACTCTTCTGTACAATTACAATAAACTCTTTCTTCAACATCAAATTCAATTAATTCCTTT
>Ga0208198_1000882_pt1 | contig 30179 bp, 26 predicted proteins | sample AD_JPNTR2_MetaG_FD_184446 | JGI IMG/M metagenome (GOLD analysis project Ga0208198, IMG submission 184446) | Active sludge microbial communities of municipal wastewater-treating anaerobic digesters from Japan - AD_JPNTR2_MetaG (SPAdes) (version 2) | ecosystem: Engineered > Bioreactor > Anaerobic...
GTCGAGGCTCTATCTGACTTAAACTGGTAATGAGCTCACTTTGCCTTTTTAGACTATCTTTGATTCTGCTCTTGGAAATAGCCGGTTCCGGGAAAAATTTATCTGGTTCCAATTTTATGGCGAATCGAGCCAACACCGTCGGGAATGTTTTATAATAAAGATCAAGATGTTTGTCCTCTTTATCATATTTGGGAGATGTGAATAGAACATATGGCTTAACGCTCATAGAGCCTTACCTCCTGCCAGGACTTTTCACTGTTAATTTTTTCTCGTGATTCAATTTCTTTATCATAGCGCAATGTGCTTATCTTCGGCTATAATGCTTTCTGGTAAAAAGTCTGACCTGGTCTCTGATTATATCATCTGGCAGACCGGTAATTTCTGTTTTCATATAAAAAGGAGAAACAATTCTGCCCTCGACGGCAGTCCTGACGGCTGCCTGCCAGTTTGGTAAATTCACCAGGTTGTTTCTATCAATCGTCGGTAAAAAGACATCGTCAAGCATCTCGGCATCGGCCAGCCCTACCCGGAACGAGATTATGCTGGAGACATTCCCAAAGATGGCTTGAATAATCTCCCTGTTTCTTATCTGACTTAAAAACTGGTTGGCCAGAGTCAGCCCGATGCCAAATTTTCTCGCTTCCGAGAGCAACACGGTAAAAGAAGAAGTAGCTATGTTTTGAAATTCATCGACATAGACAAAAAATGGACGCCTTTTTTCTTTCGGCTCCTTAATCCTCTCCATAGCAGCACTCATGATCTTAGCCATTAGCACCATTCCCAGAAATCTCGAGCTTTTCTCTGATAATTCACCTTTAGCCAGGTTAACCAGCAAGACCTTGCCGCTATCCATAATCTCCTTAAGGTCGATAGTCGATTTTTTCTGGTCAAAAATCTTTCTAAGTTTAGGATCTATGATGAAATCTTTAAACTTACTGTAAATATATTCGCCCATACTTGGGCCGCCATCAGCTTGCTTGGTAAAATCTATGCGAGGCAACTGGTGCTTGACCCAGGCCTCAACATTTTCATCATCGTACTTGTGCCGTATCCAATCTTTCCATTTGTCATTGCTCCGAAACAGCTCGCAGAAATCATAGATGGTTGCGCCTCGCTTCGGATCGTCCATGACCAGAAGAAGTCCCATTTCCATGTAGTGATAAAACATGGGACCCGTCATCTCAGGACCAAAAGGACCATACTCATCCTCCATCATGCGCCTGATTATTTCCTGGAGTTCTTTAACTAAAAAATATTTTTCTTCACGGCTGTGCCACTCCAGAAGATTAAGGCCGATGGGATGATCCGTATCGACCGGGTCCAGAACAACTGTATCAACGATCCGCTCATGAGGCACAAGTCCCAGGATTTCATTAAATAAATCGCCATGAGGATCAATTAATATCAAGCCGTTTCCCTGTTTCAGGTCATCGACGACCATCTTCTTAAGCAAGGTAGTCTTTCCTGTTCCGGTCTGTCCGACCGTATAGACGTGCCTCATCCGATCGGCTTCGGATATGAAAACGGGAGACTCCTGGCCGGCCCAGTGATGAAGACCAATTCTGGTCTTTTTCACATGCTGATTAATTAAAGATTTGACTTCCTTAGGGAGTGGCAATGGTTTCACATAAGTTATTTTCAGACCAAGAAGTTCGTGGTTTATGGCTACCGGCAATTTAAAGGCGCAATTGGCTTCTCTGGCCTCAACCAAAAATCGCCACCGTCCAAACTCAGCCGGTTGTCCCCACGGGCTGAACTCCAGGCGATTTAGCGCGGCCAAGACCTTGTCCTGGTCCTGCTCGCTTTCGGGGAAAACAACATCATAACCGCCGCAATAAAAGCAACCGGAATTTGGATTCTGATATTCGGTAATCTCGACACCGATCGATTCGGCCAGAACGGAATTAATTGGCTCATCTGAAGCCAGCACAATCTGCAGAAGAAAAGGTGCGTCTTGCAATCTCGTTAGCTGCTCCTCATAAGCCATCAGCAGCGCATCCGCCCGGCGATGATAGGCCTGATTACTTTTTGAATAATCAGCTCTGGCTTTTTCACAACGAACGATTTGCTCATTCAAAAACCCAATTTCAGCTTCCGTTATTACCGTCGGAACCAACAGGCAGCTCAGCACGAGATTCTGATTAAGATTGAATAACAGCCTGACCAGTTCTTTAAAATCATTTTCACGTGGGATAAAAGGAAAGACATAATAAACACTTTCGCCTAGAGTAGAACTCGTTGTTTGAGGCAACAGGCCGGCGGATGGTCCGCGGCTCAGGGTCGAAAGCGGAATAAGCTGATGACGTTTTCTTATCTCGGCTACGTGGTCTAACTGGAAAGGGCTAAGAATCTGGCTAAACTCCTGCCCATTTTCCACCAGTCTGAAGTCGTAGTCAGGAAGCCGGCTGGCCAGCAAGACGGATAAAAACTGGCTATAGGTTTGGATTTCTTTATCGGCCTCGGGTCCGCTGACTCTAGCCAGTAAGGCCATTTCCAGCTTCTTTTCCTTATCCCCAGCCGCAGCTTTCTCACTGATAAACCTGAGTTCATAAGCGAACTTATGCTGCGGATTGTAAAGTGAATTAAGGAGGTCAATTTGACTCCTGAGCCGTTCAGAGACAATTTTACTGCTGTAATATTCGTCGCAAAATATCGCCCCGATACTTTCCAGCCTGAAGGCAAAAGCAAAATCATTTTTTGATGACTGCTTTAAATCTAATTGCTCCGCGCTGTCCGAACCTGAAATGGAGTCTGCGGAGGCTAAAGATTTTAGATAAATGCTCATCTCCGGTCGCCCTTTCTTTGATTAACTTTTTGTTTCTTTAATTATCTTTATTTTTTATCCTGTTGTCATCAATGTTCGCCCCAGCAGCAATTAATACTTCTTTTTAGGCTCGAGAATTTTGTCGATGAGACCATATTCCCAAGCTTCAGCTGCACCCAGATAAAAATCGACCTCAATGTCTCTGGCAATTCTCTCTCTTTCCTGGCCAGAAAACTGGTGCATCAGTTCAATCATCAACTGCTGGAGTTTGTTCAGATGGTCAACATAAGACTTGATGTGGGCAGTATCACCTTCGATGCCAGTAGCAATCTGATGAAGCATGATGCGAGCATTAGGCGTGGCATACCTTTCGCCCTTGGTGCCAGCGGCCAGAATCCAGGCAGCCATGGAAGTTGCCTGGCCGAGGCAGACCGTCCTGATAGGTGCTTCGATGCACATCATGGTATCAAGAATGGCCAACCCATCCACGACCGAACCGCCAGGACTATTGATGTAAATATCAATATAGTCACGGCTATTTCTGGCATTGAGCAGCAGAAGTCCCCTAATGACGTGGTTGGCCAGTTCGGTATCGACGGGGCCAGAGACGAAGATAATTCTATTCTCAAACAGGTCATCCTCCATCCGCCACCTCCGCGTTCTTATTTTATCAGGCTAAAACGTCCATGCCGGCACCGGCATATTTCTTATGCATAAAAAGTATGATTTTTACTCAGTCCTCTTTGGCTATTTTGACAATGGCAGCAATAACAAGAGCAAAAATCCCAAATATAAATAGCAAGCCAAAGATCTGTGCCACATATGGCCAAACCGGCCATCTTAGATAAAGGTCTGTCCTGTACTCGGGTTGTCTTATAAATAAGGATTCTATTATCTTACAAAGAACAGGGGTAATAAAGATTACTAATCCAACGATGAGCCCTATACCCCAGATCTTCATACTGGGCACATAAACACATACCTCCCTTTTTATGTCAGCTGGATTGGACATATTTAGAGCTACATTAGCGCTCCCGTCGATTTGGCCAGCCACTGAATTTGACGACTGGCCGGATGATCCGCTTGGATTATTTTTACTATCATTATTTACTGCCAGGTTTAATTTTTTCATTTTTTCTTCTAACTGTTCTAGCTGCTCAACTTCACCAGATAACCTCGTTGTCACTTCACTCTCTATCTTTCTTTCAATATCTTTTTCGAGCAGGCTTTTATTCACGAAATAGGTTTTCTTATCCATATAGAGAATAAGAGAGACAATCAGCAGAAAGACTATAATAGCTAATAGCATCTCTAACGAAAAAGACATTTTCGCCCTCCTTAAAGCTAGTTTAGCTTAACATCATCATTTTCTAAATATAAGACTATATAAATAAGAAATGAAAATTCCAAGGTGTAAAAAGCCGGTTATGACAATGAGCAGTGAGATTACATGAGCCGATGTACTTGATGGACCAAAACTGGGCTGTAAGCCGAAGAAACTATAGAAAGCGTTAGCGAGGTACCATCCGACAGCTTTCGCTGTGTTACTGCTAGTTTCGTATTGAGCTCCAGACACCCAGCTCAATAGCCCATAGAATACAGGCCAGAAAAACAATGCACCAATGAACAAAGGGAATGAGCTAACCAGTGTCTCTATGTAAGCCCGCAATGGTTGAACAATTCTGAGAAGAGGATGGTTGTGGAAATAGAACCGACGATTGAGTTTTCTTATCCTCTTCAGGCATTGGATCTCTTCATCAAACTGACCATACTCACGTAATATCTCAACTATTTCAGTTAATATCCCCAATTGGCCATTCAAGAGCGATTTCTTCCTTACTGACGGATGGAACCACTGGGAAACAGCTTTGATTTCGCCTTCAATCTCCTTAAACCTATTTTTCATATCAATATTGTAGCCGACACCATAAAACATACACTCAGCTTTAACTTCAAGCTTATGCTTTAAGGCAATAGCTTCAAGGCAGGTCGTCGGCGTTTTATAACCAAGGAGTTCCTGAGCCTCAAGAGCTAACATAGCTCCATGGATACATTCTTTGGCTGAACTGGCCTCATTAAAGATTTTTTCTGCCCTACTTATCAGTTTTTGAGCTATAAGTAATAGTCTGCCCGGAGCGCTATGCCTCTTGCCTTGGTCTTCGGACGCAATCTGTACTGATTTTTTGAGGCATTTTTGCTTATATTTCCAGAACTCATTTATGAGTCCGCTTCTCTCTAATACATTAAATATACCCCCTGAAGGTTTATATAAAATTTTAATTTTATGCCCTTCTGTTTTAAGTTTTTTTATATAAGCCTGATTATTCTTGTACCATTTAATCTGATGATGTCCAACTGTTACAAATATTCTTTTCTTAATCCTTTTTAAAGAAGGCAAACACTCATCTCTTTGTTCAAGATTTGATAGATGTTGGCCCGCATAAGTTTCGGGCTTAATCGTTTCTCTATCATGAAAATTTAAAAAAATATCTTCGAACGATAGGGCAATATCATCGCTATCCCGGTAGAGGCTATTCATTCTGTCTAATTCAGACATGGTTAAAACGGGTAAAGCTAGATAGCCTGATTTATAAGCTATATAAGAGTGCAGATAGGCGTACGACTCCTCTTCGTCAACAGCTATGGTAAGTGCATTCCTATAGCTTTTTTCGGTATCGCCATCCTCTAAAACAGATTTCTTTATGTTGTTCCTTATACCTGACGGGTCAAAAAGAGAAATAAACTTATCCTCGTATATCCTTTTAAAAGGCTCTTCTAAGAAGTTATAATAATTCGGCTTGTTCGAGGCCGGGATATCCTCAGGCAGAAAAATCCAGTTTACCTCAGGGTATTCTAATAGAAGCCAGGTAAATAAAATTGACCTTGACAAAGGGCGCCGTCTTTCTTTGGGATAAACTAATATGGGGTTCCATTGATCATATGTGTATCTTTCTTTTACGATAGAGGGAGGTCTCGCCTGCGCAGTTATTACAACTGTTAAATCCGTTAGGTCCCCAGGGATTAGAGCATCAATTTTCTTGCTTATCTCTTCGTTAATTGAGTCAAAATCTGCTATATCAATTATCTGTTCATCATCGAAGAATCTTTTATCTAACAAAACAACGCCGACTATATTGCCATTGATTTTGATATTCGATAGGTTATTCCATAACTCGGGATAAGTAATTACGATGGCTTTTCTAAGCATTTTATTAATTTTTCAAACAATTCGTTAAGTTGAGTGAGCCATTTTACAAAGTTTCCAGTTTGTTCCTTTATGTTTTTCATGTATTCTTCAGATAATACATCGTTGTAATTTAAATCTTTGTTGAGGTTTATCAGCCTCTCGAGAAATAAACAATAATTACATATCCCCACTCCCTTTAATCTAAAGCCTCCTATATCTTCTTGATAAACCTGACAATGATTTATAAGTTCCTTCCATTCCTTCCAGTTGCTTATCGAATCATTCGACTTAATCTTCCTCAACCAGCTATATAAATCTAGATTTCCCGGTAAGGAGACTTCTTCTTTGTTGTTGGGAATATATCTCCCATTTTCTAACACTTTACCAACAAGCATATACCAGAGAATTTTTAATTTTTCTGTTGGAGAGATTCCAGACGATTTCCATAGCTCAGATAAGGATTGAAGATATGACTTTAGTTCTTTCTTATTTCCCGATTCGGCAAGCTCATATAATTTCTGACAATCCAGAGAAATTGCATGAAATAAATTTATAGCTCTATGCTTTATCCTTGATACCGGGTCTATAGTGTAATGATTTACCCAGTATTCAAGCCTTTCTACCAACTCACAACAGTTAGAAGCCGTATTTATATCATTCCACATTGCTTCATATTGATCTGTGTCTCCACTCGAATAGTCAAGAGTATTTTCGTGCCCCTTTTCATTTTCGATTTCTAAAATCTCCGCGCTGAAAACATCTCTACTATGGCAAAAAATGACCCACCTTATATTATTTGGATATTCACCGAGTTTCTCATATGCGGATAAAATTCGCCTTTTCATCTCATGCCAACAATACACTGGTGGTTTGTTAAAAAATACCCCACTGCCTGTCTGCTCGCAGATACATAAATTTGGATCATTTTCAATGCACCTAGGAACCCTCTCTTTATTCTTTTCAAGTGAAGGGAAAAAAATATAAAACTTCTCTTGGTTCATTTCAAATTGTCTAACATACTGGAATTACCAAAAAAATGATTAATTAGCACCTCCCATATTCCCTGCCTTAAGTTACTTATTCTTATACATGGATTATTCGATTCCAAATTGGTCCATCCGCTTGCATAACCTGCTTGCAAGGTACCAATTTCAGGTATAGGTTCTGTTCTGGGGGGCCAGTCATATCTTGTGTTTGTTATATTGTTAACAAAAGAAACTCCTCCAATATAAGTGGGCCCATTTTGTCTTGCTGTCGGCGGTTGCCCAAGATGTGCGATGAAAATATAGTTTTTCTCTTTGCATTGAATACAGTAGCTTTCCCTACTATCTGAATTGTTAGATATTTTAATAATCTTATTATTCAAAGATTCGCTATATTCAATGTTAATAATTAAATTTGTTCCTGTCATCCTTAGCAAGTAAAGCGTAAAACCATCTTCTCTATCATTCATATACATTAAGTTTGCACCTAATCTATTATTTATAGTCTCATTTTCGTTCAGATAGTCATCTACAATTAGAACGAGGTTTACACACATAATTCCCCCTATATATTTTCCGATATTTTCATGAGTTGTCTTAATAACGTCAATCTTTCAAAGTAGTTTCCAATCATACAAGACTCCAAATTTGAAAAAGGAAGAAATTTTATCCCATAGGGAACATTATCCGGCCTACCTCTTCCCGAGGTTACATTAATAAAGGGAATTTTTTCTTTAAGTTTAAGAATTTTTCTAGTAATTGTACCTGTTGATTTATCACCGCCCGACCATTGCTCTAATATGCCTTGATGAATAGTTAGCATATCAATGCCTTTTTCATCTGGCCATAAATGCTTAGCATTGGCAGGCCATAATACACTAAGGCAATTATCTTCATTTTCTTTACTCTTAATCACGCCATAAAAGCCGTTACCTGCAGGATAAGCTTTTTGGTCATATAGTTTTTCATTATCCATATAAACTGGAATTATCCTCGCTTGATAAAGATAACTCCTATATTCAAGCTCCCTGCTCAACCACCATTCTTGAAATCTCTCATCACATATTCCAACCCTTAGTAATGCATTTTCGGCATATTTAACTAAGAATAATTGTGAAGCAAAAGATCCCAAGTTACTAATTGCTGAATATATCTGCGAAAAATAGGACATAGATCCTGATAGACCTTCCGAATATATTGTGTTTTTAGCTAATTCCTCATAAATGCTGCCCCAAGTGGGCGGGTTTGATGGATTGCAAAAATAAATTCCTTGATGATGAGTTATAAAAATGTTAGGGCCATTTGGTTTTAACGCACTGCTTTGATCGTTTATGTATTCAAAAATATTAGGATCTCCAGATGCAGATGTTTTATTTATATATAATCTAATAATATTTTTCCCGTCATTTTTATCATTAAATAGCTTTTTGGGAACGGTGGGGGGCTTAGTATACGCACTTCCCTCGCCAAACGTATCATAATAAATTTGAAGATAATCAGCCTCCTTTATTTTTCTGACATCTAACATAATATGTCTCAGCCAGCTACAAAAGAGATTTATTATAAATTCGTTATAATCTTTGCTTTTTAGAGACTTTTTTAGTTCCGAAGAATCTCCGATAAAACAAATTCTTTTTTTTAAGAATTCTGGTACCCTATCGGATTTGATAACGCTATCGTCTTCAGTTAAAACAAATAATCTATATGGAAACCGCTCAATAGCTATTTTTAGCCAATTATATGGATTAACGTCAGTGTCGTTTTCATTTTTAGTTCCGATCCATTTCATCAATTCCTCTTTGTGGTTTTTGTCGGCAAATTTCTTTCTTTTTTTGCCTCTATTGATCACATTGAACAATTCTTTCAAAAATGGATCTCTATCGTTTTTGTTAGGCGGGTCTACAAAAAGAAAACATTCAAAATCTCTATCCGATAAGTCCTCTAATAAGTAGATAGCATGTTTCCGCATATCATCTTTTAAGCTCGATAAATACTTACAATCAAGCATTCATCTACCCCCGTTTTTACAATGAATCCCTACCAGGCGTGGTTTTAAGACAAAAAACTCATAGCCTAATGTACCTAACGGGGATTTAACCGCTCTGATTATAGCCGAACTACCCAGCTCAGACTGCGCCTGTTGACTTAAAGAGCATGCGGGATCTCCACAAATTGAACTTGCGTTGGCACCTAACCGGTTAATTTCCAACCCCCTCAAATAGGCTGCAGATATTTTTATCTCTGCTAATCCCCAGCTTTCCTTTTTCAGTTTAGCTGACTCATCAATTAAAGAATCACCGAGCCTATCATTCATCCCCCTTTTTTTATTCGAACCCCACAATAGTATTTCTTTTTTATTTGTTATGCGGCTTACATTATCATAAATTCTGAAAAGAAACGCCTCCTGTTTTCGCCCGTTTTTTTCAATTCCTATCTTCCCTTCAGGATCAGAGAGTATTTCTATAACTACATCAAGATGATCCGCCCCTGACTTTTTGTAGCTATGTTTGGCAGCATTCCTTATTATGTTTTCTATCATTATATAAAAGGCATGGTATCCTACTATTCCACCCGGTATGCTTATTAATATGTCTTTTTCTAATGATAATTCTCCTTCACCCTGATTGGTATATAGGATTATAAAATCATTGTTTTTACCTTTATTATTCTTATTTTTTATTTGTTTATATCTTTCTTCCACCGAATTGCATCCTTTCGGCTTCCCATTCCAATATTTGCTGGGGCACAAAAATATATGGAATCTGATATCATTTTTGCCTGAAGGATGATCATATGAATGACCTACTAAGTCTTCAGAGGCAGCTATATTATCTAAAAGGTGTTTCTGCTGAAGAAACCACTGCATAACATCTCTCAAAAAATAAGCAGAATCTGTCCATTCAGGCCATTCCGTAGAAATAGTAGCAATAAAATCCTGCCTTTGCTGCAAATATCTTAAAAATATCTGCATGTTATTTGACCATTCTGACAAACCGATTATTGAATTTATACAATTGTTAGAGAGCTCCTTTTCTTCCTCAGTACATTTATCATTTACGCATATTATTTTCGCTATTTGTTCCGGGTTCTGTCCCCTGATGCAGCTCGCTAACTCAGCATTTGTCAATCTAGCCAAGACATGGCTTCCTATATTATGCGACATATTTCTTGACATAATTGCTGCTATAGCGGACCTTAATGACTCCCCGATGATCCTGTGTTCTAGAATGGGTGAGAATATAGAAGAAACGAGAGCCCTCATTTTAAAAATAAATTCGTAACCAGGCCACTTCCTTAAGCCAATATTAATACTATAGGGTATGCTACCAAAAACTGTCGCTGGAATTAAAATAATATACTTAAACCCAGGACTGTAGTTATTATAAGCTAATTTTACCCACAAAAAATAGTTGATTAGCTTAGTGATCGTCTCTACTTCAACGTTTTTTATGCCCTGCCTCTCTAAGCTTTTTTCTATAGTTTTTTTAACTTTATATTTATAAGTATCAAATTTTTTCCAATCAACTTTTACCTTTCCGTTTGAACTTCCCTGGGACTTAGTACTCAACAATCTCTTCAAATATTTATTTATTGCTGAGTTCTTTAACCCGATTTCTATGACGATACAGCTTGTCGCCAAATTTGCCAGCTCGCCTTCTCTAATTTTGTCAATGTCATTAGTCATAATAATTGTTCTGTCTGGATAATGCCTTTTTTTCAAAAATGAAGCTAAACTGGTTATATATTTATCATAATTAGATTGATCTTCTTTAAATAAAGAAATGATTTTTCCCTCATGTGCATCTCTTTGACTTGCCGGACAAAATATTACATCACGACTCTTAGTCTCTATCAAATTAAACCAAACTAGGTATTCCTTCCAATCATTTACAAATATCTCTAGGACCTGAAGAACTGTATCTATTTTTTCATGTTCTTTAAATCGTTCGACTAATGATTCTACATAACCATTTAAATCATTTATCGCCTCTAGAAATCTCTTGCTAAGATATTCCTCTATGATAGAACATAAATGTTCACCCGATATAATTCCATCACTATAATTCATTAAACATTCTAATGGCCCTTCTTCTGTCTTAAGATCATTAATATTTAGCCCCTTCAGATTCAGCGCTATTCGCCCCTTTTCTAAATAGCTGTATATCTTATCAATAACGATAGTGCAGTCATCCTTTTTTGTATTTTGGGCCATTACTCAATACCTCTTCCAATTTATGTTTTATCAGATCGTCATTTATTCCAACGCGTTTAAGCTCTCGGACTAGAGCTAGGCCTGACCCTAGTACAAATCTATATCGTATAAGCACTGTCAATGAAGGCACAAAAATTAATTGCCATCCCGGGACATTGAAAAAACTAAAATATTTTTGCCTGTCAAACGTATCTTCCTTATAAGCTTCGTACACAGCTATAATTTTATCGTCAATTTCATCTATTGAATAATTAAACACTACCTGATAAATGGCACGTGAAATTTTAGAAAAATTGACAATATATCTTAGGTTGTCCATAAAAAAGAATATTTTTTTTTGATTTTTTTCCAATAAGATCTTTTCTATATCGGATAGAACCTTTATATTATCAGCGCTACCATAAGGCAAGCCATATACTATAATTTCAGACTTTTGTATTAAATCACTCACGCCGTCTAAAACTTCAAAATTAGAAACACTTCCATTTGTTAGTTTCTTAAATTGCCCTACGGCTTCTTTGTTTTTGTCATATATATAACATTTAAATTTATTTGTTTTGATCACCGCATTCGCCAGTTTAGAACCATATTTGCCGATGCCTATAAAACCGAGAGTTTTGCACCCCTCTCCATTACCGCCATTCTTAATTATTTTCTCGTTCATTGTCACTTCTTGAATATTGGGTAAAACTCTCTCTTGTGCTTAGATTCCTTATATTTAGACAAAAAATATTCTTTTTTGTCTAAACAAATGTCCGGCAGATTGTCCAAAAAACCTTCTTCTCCATGAGAATCAATTCCAACAACCATCCTGTCAAGTTCATTTTCGTTAAAGCCCCATTCCTCTTCTGCCGTAACGCCCCATACACAACCTGAAGCCTTGCGGTTGCATAAGTCCTCAGAAAGACCGTAGCTTCTTCCAATATCTCTTATATCACTTTTGAGAAGATCAGCTAGAGGCATGATGTCTCCTGCGGAAGAATTTTTTGGGAAATATCCAATATAAAATTCTCCTTTGTTGACTGTACCTAATACCAAATAATTCATCATATTGGCATAAAAATATAGAATCGCAGACCTTAGCCTTGCTTTTATGTTCGTATAAGAAACATTTGGCGCATTACGCTCAATTAAAGCAAGTATAGAAACATAAACGCTACCCAAATCTATCACCTTATAAGGAATGTCAAAATCCTTGGCCACTTTTTCAGCTATCGATGAATCATAGTAGTCTGGCCCATTTATAGACACTGGTAATATCAGTCCTAAGACCTTCTTGTCAACCGGTACTGTAGCCTCTTTCGACAATAAGGCTAAAACCGTAGAGTCAATGCCACCAGACATACCTAATACATAACCATCCTTATGGCTATGGGTGATATAATTCCTCAACCATTCAACTATTCTTCCTCTTAGCTCTTTAATCTGCATCTTCAATCCTTCCATTTCTTATCACTTTTACAACCATGGGGAAATCCGCATCGCCATTTGGCTTTATGCTTATTTTCCCACTGACACCATTAAAATCTCTGGTGTTTAACAAAATATTCCTTATCTCTTCAACATCATTACCTGCTACGCTTATCGCTTCGATAATCAGCGACATGACATCATAAGAAAAAGCAGAAAAATAATTTGGAAGATTCCCAAATTTTTTCTCATAAAGCTCAACAAATCTTTTTGCACCTTCAGTTTGTGGGTTATCAGCTGAAAAAGCAGTAGTAGTAAAATATGTTCCATCAAGTGCTTCTTTGGCTTGTCTTAAGACATTGGCCTGACCAATAGTGCCTACCGATAAAAACGTCGCCTTTATTCCTGATTCTCTAAGTTGTCTTGGTATAATGGCAAGATTGTTATCATATCCAAGTATGTATATAGCATCGGCTTGGATTTTTTTAATTCTTGCGGCGATGCTTCTAAAATCGGTTGTGCCTACATTGAAAGATTCTTCAAATGGTATCGTCCCGCCAAGCTCCAAAAAAGTTTTCTTAAAAACTTTAGAGAAGCTAACTCCCATGTCATCATTTACAAAAAGTATGCCAACGCGCTTAGCATTTAGCTTTTGAGCCGCATATGATGCCATCGTTTTTGCATCAATATCTGCCGTAATGAATAGTCTAAAAGTATATCTGCTCTCCTCAGTGATACCAGCGGCCGAGACTGCAGTTGCAAATAATATAACTTTTCGAGCATCAGCAATAGGTTTCAGGGCATTGGTGACACTTGTAATCGCACAAATCGCTACTGGAACTTTATATATGGAAATAAAATTATTTAAAATAGCAACACCTTCCTTAGGGTCTGCTTTACTATCCCCATAAACAACCCCAATGTTTTTGTGTTTTTCACTTTTGTTAATTTCCTCTTTGTTAATTTTCTCGGTGAAAGCTAAGTCAATCCCGTTTTTTGTCCATTCGCCAATAAAAGAGCTATTACCTGTAAGAGGAAGAATTGCACCTACGTTTACAGTCTCCGGGTTCTCCTTATTTGTACTGCATGCTAATATGCCCGATATTATAATGGAAGCTATTATAAATAATGCGTATCTTCCAGACTTCATCTTTACTCTCCTTCTCACATAAATATGAATATGGTTTCTATGGTAGCATCACTAGTAAGCTCTTCGGCATGAGTAAACTGTGCAGCAATTACTCCATTCTTTAGGACTACTGTTTTAGAACTGATTTTTAACGCCTCGCCTACGTTCTGTTCGACCAGGAGGACAGTCGTTTTCCAGGCCGCGTTAATCTCCCTGATTTTTTCCATCGTATCCTTGACATAGCGAGGAGAAAGGCCGGCAGAGGGCTCGTCAAGTAACAAAATCTGTGGCTTCTTGATTAAAATCATAGCCAATGACAACGCCTGACGCTCGCCTCCTGAAATAAGCCCAACTCTCCTGTCTAAGAGTCCTTTTAGATTATCAAATATTTTTAAAACTTCTTCAACTCTTTTTTCTTTTTCTTCCTGACTTAACCCCAGTGCCCCAATTCCCAGGTTTTCTCTAACTGATAAAGACGGAAATACTTTGCCACCCTGAAGGAAATAACCGATTCCAAGTTGATTTATTTCATAGGGCGGAAGCGACGTAATGTCTTTTCCATCCAGCCACACCTTACCTTTCCAGGGCCTAAGCACGCCGGCAATTACCTTTAGAAGCGTTGACTTTCCAGCTCCGTTCGGCCCAATCAAAGCCACAATTTCACCTTGCTTTATATCGAAAGAAATTCCTCGAAGAATTTCCTTCTTGCCGTAGCCAGCATAAATATCTTCAACTTTAAGTTCAGCCATCAACCTGAATTCCTGCAAAAAGTATCTTTCCCCGTATTCATCTTAATTCCCAATTTAAATCCCGATATAGGCCTTCCTTACTTCCGGGTCTCCTAAAACATCCGCCGGCAAGCCAAATGAAGTCACCTGCCCTTCATCCATAAAGTATACCCAGTTTGCTACTTCCACCACAACATTCATGTTATGCTCGATGATGATAAGCGTCTTCCCCGATTTAGCCAGATCTTTTATGAGTTCAAGCAACTTACCTACCATTTGAGGATTAACCCCGGCTGTAGGCTCATCCAGCAAAAGCACGTCCGCTCCACAGGCCAGAAGCCTCGCAATTGATAAAAGCTTCTGCTGCCCATAGGAAAGATTCTCAGCCAGTTCGCCAGCCTTATCCTCCAGTCCAACAAACTTCAGTAGTTCCAGGGCCTTTTGGGTATAATACCTCTCCTCTGCCTCCATTTTCCATCTTAAAAAAACTGAATAAAACACTTCCTCGCCTTTAAGATCATTAAAGGCGCATAGCACATTATCCAGCGCCGACAGCCTGTTAAATATTCTCACATCCTGGAATATTCTTCCGATACCTAGCCTGGCAATACGATAAGGACTTAAGCCAACAATGTTCTTCCCCTTGAATAAAATTTCGCCCGAATCTGGTTTTATAAAGCCGTTGATCAGGTTGAAGAGCGTCGTCTTTCCGGCACCATTTGGACCGACCAGAGCAGTTATCTGACCTTCCTCAAAGCCAGCCGAAAAGCTGTCCACGGCTTTAATCCCATCAAAAGTCTTGGTCAAGTCTCTTATTTCCAGAATGCTCATTGAAATTTAAACTCCCCTTTAATGCCCTGTGGTCTGTAGCGCATAATGAGAATAATCAGCAGGCCATAAATAATCTCCCTCATGTTGGCGGCGATAGCATCGGGAATCCTGAGAAACCGCAGTATTTCCGGGAGAAGAATCATGAGCACTGTGCCGATAAGCGGGCCAGCTTGATTTCCCGTACCACCAATAATTATGATCGAGATAATAAAAAGAGATTCATTCATCGTAAAGCTGGTTGGATCAATGTAACGCATATAGCCAGCAAAAAGAACCCCGGAAACAGCAGCCAGGCCTGCCGCCAGAGCAAAAGCTTTTACCTTGTAAAGCATTACGTTCTTGCCCAGGGCTGCCGTATAAACTTCGTCCTCTCTAATAGCTTTTAATACCCGGCCAAAGGGCGAATTTCCAATCAGATAAACAAACAGCCCACAGAAAAGAGCCAGCACGGCTGCGAAAACGAAATAGCTGCCCATCGACTCTATCTGCAAGCCAAAAAATCTCGGCTGCGGAATACCCGGGATGCCATACGGACCTCTGGTCAGGCTAACCCAGTTATAAAGCAGGCTAAAGAATATTATTTGAAAGCCGAGTGTGGCCAGCACAAAATAATCGCCTCTGAGCCTTAACGAAGGCAGCGAAACGAGAAAGCTTATCAAGACCGAACCAGCAATAGCAATGATAAAGGCCGGAATGAAGCCAAAACCAGCTTTCATCATGAGGAGCGTGGAGATATAGGCACCGGCACCATAAAAAGCGGCGTGGCAGAAAGAGATGAGCCCGGCATACCCAACAAGCAGATTCAGCGAAAGCGAAAGGATCGAGTAAATGCTGATGAAAATAAGTATATGAAGCAAATAATTCATAGAGATGACTCCTCTACTCTTCGCCTCACGCCGAATATCCCTTCGGGCTTAAATAGCAGAAAAAGAACCAGGATCAAAAAGGTAATCATATCCTGCCAGCGGGCTGAAGCCTGCCAGATAACCAGGCTCTGGATAAGGCCAAGTAGCAACCCGCCAAAGGCCGCCGTCTCAAACCTGCCAATGCCTCCAATTATAACTGCCACTGCCCCGTTTAAGAAAGCTGTCATGCCAATATTCGGATCAATACCAATATCAAGCCCACTCAATATCGCAGCAGCCCCAGCCAACCCGCTCCCGATAGCCATTACTGACCAGCGAATCGGCCTGGGGTTTACGCCCATAACGGAGACCAGCTGAGGATTATCACGCATGGCCCGGATAAGTATCCCGAGATTAGAGTTCTTTAATAAAAAATGAAGGACGAAAAAAATCACCACAAATGAAATAAAGATAACGACCTGGATTCTGGTCAGAATGATGCCACTCAGCTTGAAGGTCGGCTGGACTCCGGGCAGGAGAACCTTGGTCTCATTGCCATAGAACATGGCAATGAGGTTTACGATGACAATATAGACGCCAAGAGAACTCAACATCTGAATTAAGGTAGAAGCACCTCGCTTGTTAAGGGGTGCATAAATCAGCTCGTCGACAAGTGGACCGGCCACTACTGCCGCCCCCACCGCCAGCACAGCAGCCAGCCAGACCGGGAGTTTCAGGCCGACAAACAATGAGTAAAATAAATAAACGGCAAAAGTGTACAGAGCACCATGAGCAAAATGAAAAACACGAATGGTGTTATAAATCAAAGCGAACCCCAGAGCTATCAGGGCATATCCGCAGCCGGTGATGAATCCGTTAGCCAGCAACTGCAATAGCATTACTTCTGTTTCCCTTCGAGCGTCGTGTTGACCAATTCTCTAAGCTCTCGTAGATTTATTGGCTTCTTCAGGTAATAGGCGGCCCCAAGGTTTAGTGCATCAACCGCCGAATCAAAATCACGGTAAGCGCTGACCATAATAACCGGAACCTGCGGAAACTTTTCTTTTACCCAGCCAAGTAAAAGGATTCCATCTCGGTTTGAAAAATCCTCTTCCGAGAGTCTTACGTCGGCCAGTACGAGATCAATTGTCTCGTCCATCTTGGCTTTGGCTTCTTCCAGACTATTAGCTTTCACTATCTCAAAATCAGATGAGAGCGCCCTGGCCAGCGAATCAACATATTCTTTGACGTCATCTACAATCAAAATTTTCATAGATAACTCCCGGGGAGCCACTCCCCTTTTTACCAGCAAAATTCGTGCCAGAAAATTATTATATGGAAACAAGGACAAAATAAAATCATTTTTTATATAAAAGTAGCACGCAAGACTTGGTAGAAGCCGCAGAATTCTCAAGTGACCTTTATCTTGCCTTCAAGAGAGTGATCTTAAGATTAGGCAGTGCCAAAAAGGTCAAAACTTCCTGTCAATGGGAAAAACTATTTTTCAAGGGAAGTTTTTAGCAGAAAAACCGAAATAAAGCCTTATAAAAATGTTTGACAAGTAGCAAAACGAAATTTATTATGTGAGATATAAGTCACATTTATAACTCATATTAGAAACTTATGTGAGGCAATAAGCACATGGACACCGAAGCCACCAGACCAACGATTCTAATTGTGGACGACGATAATAATTTTCTATCTTCTCTGGAAAGGGTTTTGCGTTCAGATTATGAAGTCCTGAAGGCGACGAATGGAGATAGCGCCAGAAAGCTTTTCCTCTACAACCCAGATTGTATTCTACTTGACATCTGGCTGGATCCAGGGGATGACCTTAATCGAGAAGGGCTTGATCTCCTCGCAGAATTTACTAAATCAAGGCCTGATATTCCGATCATTATGATCAGTGCCTACGGTGATATCAATACTGCCGTAGAATGCATGAAATCAGGTGCAACTGACTTTATCAAAAAGCCTGTAGATTTAAAGGAACTCAGACAACGTCTGCAAAAGGCGCTGGAAAAATCAGACCTTATCAGGCAGGCCCGTCAACTTGAAGAAAATCTTCACCAGCTGGAACCCACGGAGATTATCGGCGATTCACCACAGATGCAAGAAGTTATGAAATCCATTCAAATGGTGGCTCAAGATGGCCATATCACCGTTTTAATTCGCGGTGAGACCGGAACAGGAAAGGAATTGGTGGCAAGATCAATCCATCGCTTAAGCTGGAGACGCAACAAGCCTTTTGTTCCAGTTCATATCGCTTCTTTAAGCCCCGGCCTGGTAGAAGACGCGCTCTTCGGCCATGAACCTGGTGCCTTTACTGACGCCAGGACAAGAAGAATTGGTTTTTTTGAAAAAGCAAAGGGCGGTATCCTCTTTCTCGACGAAATTGGCGATCTGCCAGCCGAAGTCCAGATAAAGCTTCTGCGTTTCCTCGAAAATAAAACTTTTTCACGCCTGGGCTCATCCAATGAGGTCGAGCTGGATGTTCAGATAATCTCTGCTACCAATAAGAATCTTGAGCAGGAAGTGGCTGAAGGCAGATTTAGAGAAGACCTTTATTTCCGGCTAAAGAGCTTTCAGATTTTTTTACCGCCATTACGAGAGAAACGAGAAGATATTCCACTCCTGGTTGATTATTTACTTAATTTGTTGAAGAGACAGGGAAGGACAAGAATCGAGACGATCGACCAGGAGGCTTTGCAAATATTGGAGGCTTATGACTGGCCAGGCAATGTCAGGGAACTGCGGGCAGCTTTAGAGCGGGCTATAATCTTTGCTAATTTCAGGAATCATGAGATTATAGAAATTGAAGATTTACCACCGGAGATTATATCCAGGGCGAAGCCAGGCAGCGAAGTACGCTCTGGAAAATTGCCAGCCGGTAATGATGATAAAGTTAATGCGCGACAAGAAGAAACGTCCAGTAGCATTAATTTAAAACAAGAGCTAGCCAGAGCAGAGTTGAAGTTTATAGAAGAAGCCCTTAAGCGGGCCGGTGGGAAAAAGACTGAGGCCTGGAAACTGCTCGGTTTAAATGATCGATTCGCTCTCCGCCGCCGGATACTTGATCTGATAAAAAATAATCCGGATCTGATAAAAGAATTCCCCTTGATCTCTAAGGCATATGCTAAATCAGTGAAAAAGTGATCTCAGGCCGAATATCATCTTCGTGCATCAAGTTTTCAATTAAAAAAAGAAAAACAAGATTAGAAGCCCTAAGAAAACCACAATTGCTACAAATTCCTTTTCGGCTAAATAGTTTCGTGGATTGAATATTTCTTGAAAGGTTATCTGATATGGATCTGGAACAAAAGTTCCGCAGTCGGGACAGTTTGTTCCTACACGAGGAACCACAGCACCACAAGCCGGACACTTCATGTTCTTTTTCCTTAACCAGTCTTTTTCAAACTAAAATCCGTTTGAGTTTCGCATTCATCAGGAGTGCTGATTTTCACTTCCCTCGCTCCTAGCTCTAATAGTTTCTTCTTCCAGGCATCTACACTTTTTTGAGTCTTTTCCGTTAAATCGACATATAGCATCCTAACACTTACTTCTTTTAAGCTTGAGCCACTTAATAGATCACGGCCCTTGGTATCCTGCATGTCAGAATAAATAAGCAAATATTTATCATAATTCAAGAACTGCTCGGAGCTGAGGAAGCTAGACACTCGACTTATCGCACCAGCAATATCAGTATAAGAGGAACGCCGTTTGGCCTTTATATTCAGAATCTTTTCTACGGTCTCTTCCTTCATCTGTTTGACCTGGCTACGATATTGCCTGGACTCTATAGTGGTTTTAGAAACTGGCATCGAAAAATATACAGGCGGTTCTTTTCTGCTCAAACTTTCTGAATCGATCAGGAAGATAGCCATAGCATCACCACCACTAAGTGAATTTAGATAGTTAATACTGTGCCGTAGAGACTTCTCAAGGTAATTATCAAATGAGCCCGAATTATCTATAAGGATTGCTATCAACTTGGGAGGAGTTGGTGGAGCTTGAGTTTTAGAGCAAGAAACACCTGAATAAAACATTGATATTACCACAAGAATTAAAGGAATTGTCTTTTTTATCCAGCCAACCCTTGCCAGTAAATATAAGATTCCATTTACGATAAGTTCTATCGGCCAGGTCAAAACATAGATTGTCTTCTCGAGCATATCATCAATATGAGTTATAAAATAGTGAACTCGTTTGTGAATTATATTTAAAAGACTCAATAAGACGATGACAACGGTACAGATAAGCACTCCGACTAAGGGTAATATATCACCCAGGCTGATAGCAGATATAGTATTAACCGCCGGAATAGCCAACGTCATCACGGCAGTGATACCATATGGCAATCCCCCCATAAACCTTTCAAATTTCGAAGCGATAGCTGCATTAGAACCTTCAGACTGGTAAATCCTATCCAACGCTATAGCTACTTCTGTTCCTATCAAAAGCACGAGCACCACGAAGCACACCACAAAAATAACAACTTGCTGACGTTTATTTATTTTGTGTAATTCAAGCAAAGTTGTCGTTCCCCTTACTTCAAATAACATAAACCCTAAAGCTACTTCGGCTAACATTATGATCACAGAGGCAAGCGAGGCTGGCGACATCCCCATGAATCCAACACCCTTCTCATTAGGTAACAACAACTCCATTCCATAAAAAATAAGAAAATAATTTAACGTGCACAGAAGCAGGGTAACAGCGAATAGAAATAACGATCCCAACACCTTGGCCGATGATAATCTCCTGCTAAGCTCCAGTTTTGTTGCTTTTATAGATGAAATAGACGGTTCTAGCCATTCACCTATCTTGAAAAATATATCACCTATTAAGCTGTCACAAATAAACTTGATCAGTTCTATAAGCGGTCTTTTTATTACATAGAGAAGAAACAACAAAATTACTATTATTAAAAAAGTCTTCAACATGGTTCCTCCCTGCTTAGCTCTTCTTCTATAAAACTGATGGTCAGTTCAAAATTACCTATCTTGATGATATCTCCATCTTTAAGCTTTACAGTTTTATCGGTAATATCTTCGTTATTCAACAAGGTTGGATTGACAGCGGAACGTAATCCTTTTATTTCCCAATCCATATCGTTCAAGATTAACTGAAACTGTTCCGGCGATACATACTTATAACCTTCGCCATAATTTCGAAATTTGTCTCTCCCCATTATCATCGCTTTATGGGCAGAAAAAGGGAATCTAACTCCGGGATAATTAAAAACAACCCTGTAAAACAACCGGACGATATCTCGTGAACCACAATCAGGGCAAAGTTCAACTTTCTCCTCAATAATCCGGTTGCAAGCCTTGCATTTAAACATGCTCATTATGAGTTCACTAACTTTATTGTTATTTCAAAATTCCCGATTTTTATTGAGGCATTGTCAGCAATATCTATTTCCCTATCTGTACAGTCTGTCCCATTATAAATAGTTGGATTTGTAGCTTTCAGCCCTTTTATTTTCCACCCAGCAGCAGTTTTGATAATTTCAAATTGCTGCTGGCTCAAATATTTATATCCCTCCCCATAAGCTCTAAAGTTATCTCTTCCCAATATCATGGTTTTATGAACAGACACAGGATATATGACTAATGGATGGTGAAACTCAACTCTTATCGGGATTGTTGCCGTCCCCGGCGTAGCAGGCGGTGTTGGGATGATAGTTGGCCCGATAGCAGCACTACTACCTGACCGTATTCTTGCCAATTCCCTTAAGAGTATTTCATGAACATCACGAGCTTCAGGCCTGTGGTCAGCAACAGGATCAAGCATCTTAAAAACCAGTTCTGATAGGTCGTCTGAGACCAGAGGATTCAGTTCTTTCAGTCTTTTGTTCACATTATAGGCAAGTACATTGCTATTATAATCAGGTTCGTCGCTTCCCTCGTGTGGCTCCGTACCCCCCAGGATCTGATACAAAATTATGCCACAGGTAAAGACATCTGATTTAAAATCAGGAGTTTCACCTCTTATATGTTCAGGAGATTTATAAAAAGGAGTTCCAGCTATATGAAGCGGTTCAGATACCCCTGGCAATCTGCAAAAATCAAAATCAACTATCTTTATCTCATATCTTAACCGGATCGCTGAATTTTCTCTCAAATAAATCTGCTCCGGCTTTAAGTCCGTATGAACTATGCCGTTTTGATGAATTTTCCTTATAGCATACATAACAACGGTAGCAATTAAGAACCTTTCTTCATCTGATGGGGGGTTAGTCGTATCGTTAAGAAAAGAGCTGAGGTCCTTTCCTTCCATAAATTCTTTTGCCTGAAAATAGCAATTATCAAATTCAAAATACTCGTAATTCTTCTCTACTATGTCAATTCTATCAAGCTTTTCTTTTACTCTTTCCTGATGCTGGACAAACTTTGTATATTCATCTCCGCAAGCCGGAGTCGGATCAATGTATTGCTTCAAAAAGACTTTAAATCCTCTAATAGCTTCACCAGCCTCATAAGAATTGGCATAGTTTCCCTGGTTTAAAAGCCTGTTAATCTTATAAGAACCAATATTTCCCTTAATCAGCTCTCCTGACTCATAATTCTTTGGCATTTTCCCCTCCTATGCTTTCACAATCTCACTGGCACTTACTACCAGAGTCTTACCCAACTCTTGAAGAAGCTTGTTAAAGTCGAGGTTTTTCAAGCCTTCATATACATCTCCCTGACTATCAACATAGGTTATGTTTGATCTTGGTATCGACTCTAATTCTTTATAGATATCGTGGCTGGGACAGAATACCCAAAGGCGAGAGTATTTATCAGCTGTAAATCTATTGATTATGTTGCCGACGCTTGTATCCTCCCCTTCTTCTACAGTAGTTTGGTGAAGTTTCTCTTTTGGTGGGGCATCAGTAAAAGCAATTACAGCATGCAGGACGCCTTCTCTCCAATCACTTTTAGCAATGGCTGTATAAATAGCATCTAATATACTTTCTGGGTCATCTCCTCCACCCACAGCGCGAACCTGATTAATCTGCTGACGTAATTCTTCCTCGCTGTTTACAAAATCGAAGCCAACCATGGCCTCGGAGTCTGCATCAAGGTCTCTAAAATAAATAAGCCTTGCCCTCCAGTCTGGAACAATCTGCTGGGAGCCAGATCTTGTTGTTAGATTCGTTATAAAGGCGCTCAAATTACTTTTTAGCTGTTCTATGCAGCTTTCCATCGAACCGGTAGCATCAAGGCATATGACTATATCCATCTTGCCTTTAAGTCTTCTTTCTTGGGGTTGTTGTCTTATCGGCATTTCTTACCTCCTTAGAGCCAAACTAAAGTTTTATAACTTTTATTTTCTCTTTAATATTATAAATATCCTTTTCTATCTTACCCTTGGGAGTCTGGGCAGACGAAGCTACTGAACCAGAAAGAGTTCTACCTATTCTTTCCAGAACCTGTTCAAACCCCACCTTGAAGAAATCAGCCTGTTCTTTTATCGGGACAAAAAAGCATCTTGGCAACTTTTGAATTTCCTTATAAACAGGGCATTCAGGGCCGACAAAATATACCATGCATCTCAAAGTTTTTATTTTTTCAAACAGCTGGTCCTTTTTTGAAGCCTGAAAGTCCGGATTATAGCCATCTTTTAAGGGCTCGTCCGTAAAAGCAATCACTATCTTATGAGCATTTTCATTCCAGGGAAAATCTAAGCTCCAATCCAGAGCTGGTAGGGTAAATTCATTTTTTCCTGTCTTTATTTTTTTTAAAGCGCCTTTAAACCTAGCAAGATCAGAAGTAAAATCTAAAATGTAAAACCTTTTTTCATCATGGGCAACTATTCCCAAACGCCAGGAGAGAGATGTTATTTGTTTGTTTGAGGATAAGCCATCCAGGAATTTTTCGATATGATCTTTTAAACCCTTAAGACAGGGCTTCATACTACCAGAAGCATCAATGCAAAAGACAATATCAGCCACACCTCTCAGCTTTCTTTCTATTGGTTTCTGCTTAATTGTCTGATTCATGTTTTAATCTCCTAGTTAATTTCGATATTATCAATAGGAAAAATATGTTCTACCAAAATTTTCTCTTCATGCAATTTTATTAAACATGGGTTTATACTTTTATATGTTTCATAGGCAGTTTCATTATTACTTCCCCCCGTAGAAAAAACCGTGATCAGTTTCCCATCAAAATATTTGCTATATCCATCCAGCACAGGGTCATGTGCTCTTATCATTATTTTGGCCTGAATTTTCTCTATAAAAGCCTCAAATTGCTTCCTGGCAAAAGAAAAGTCTGGTGATCCGTAAGTAATAATGACATCATCCTTATTATCATCAGGACGTGACCAGAGCATCTCTCTAATCAGTGACTCATCATTTAACTTGCTAAGCTCCGATATATGATCATAACTATACGAACCGTATTTTATCTCAGGACGTGGTATTCCACCGTGGACCAATAAAATCCCGTTGCTCAAAATCAATATTACCGGAAGCAAATCGAAAAACGTCTTTATTTCACGTATAATGTCAGGACTAAAGTACGGCCTCCAGAAGTCTAAAAACATGTTGTCCCCTTCTACAGTAGAAGCTATTTCACCATTCTCTTCATGCCAGTCTTCGTGATTCCCTCTCAGCAACATGACATTTTCAGGAAAATTTATTTTAAGATACAAAATACCTAAAAGCACATTCAATCCGAAAAGTCCACGATCAATATAGTCACCCAAAAATACTAACGTTATATTCTCGCGGGTAATCCTGGAATCTAAGAACTGGGTCTTTTCGATAATGGCTCTAAAAACGTTAGAGTCACCGTGTATGTCTCCTGCCAGATAGAGATATTGCTCGTTTTGGATGGGCAAATAACAAATCTGGCCATCTCTGAAGGGGTAATTGTATTTTTTACCTAGCTCCGTGATATCTTTAACTTTGTCCAGTTTACCATTTTTTTCAGGTGGGAATCTTTTTACCTGCTTAGTGGCTTCACGCAACAACTGTGCCAGAAAAGCTTCAAATTCTTGAATATTATCGTCCTCAATTTCCAGAGCCAGGACATTTTCGAAAGCTTTTTGTTTATTATGTTCCTTTAATATCCAGTCAAACTGGCCCTTTTTGCACATTGTAATCCTGCCACCCGTCTTAATTATTAAATAATTTTAGCTTTTTTATTTCAACAGTAACAGTTATTTTTAAAAGCATTCTATTCGGCCCTCCCTGCAACTAAAAAAGGTTTGCAACTCCTTTCCTATAGCTTCTATTTTCGATAGTGGAATCCCCTTATAATTCGATAATAATATCTGTTTTTGAACATCATTTATAAAAAGAATTCTGTCCAGATAATTATCGAGCCTGTTACCCCGGCTATCTACAGCCAGGTCAATGTATTTTCCCCTTTCTTCTCCCTTTATTTCCCAGTATATTCTAACCTCTCCTCTGGCTACAGCCAGCTCATATATTAAGGCACCCAATGGTACTGATAACCTTATAGTGCCTTTCTTTTGAGTTGACGTGTCGATATATTCGAGATCATATTCTCGGATTTCAATATCCGGCTTATTTGGTTTCACCAATACATTGGCAATATAAGGCATTTCAATACAGATAGGATTTAGTCCTTCCGTTTCAGCCAGAGCCGCATTAGCTTTATCAGAAGTTAAAAAATATGTCCCTTTATGAAAATCAATGTTCCGTAAAAAGCATTTAAACTGATCCCGAATAATCATATCACCAGTTGACCTCTTTTTGGGCATGAGCGAATCATTCACTACGTCGCTATGAACTCTAAGGTCCCTTCTGAACATATAATCTCTTAACCCCTGGATATCGATGATTGTATCCAGGACTGGATTGGCCTGTCCCGAAATTAATAATGATACACCTGAAACCTCTGCATTCTGACTGAGATAAAGTATCTCCTGAAGGGCGCGGAAAGCATTCCGCCCTTCATATTGTAAGAATCCAATTTCATTTTTGATATTAGCCGCCTCTTCCAGTTCATGCATAACTGCACTCGGAACGATAAACAACATCCAGTTCGGAATGGGAAAGCAGACATTCATGCTTAATGAAGAGATTAACGGCAACAGGTGCCCTGATATATTGCAATTATAAAGGATATTAGTATCAATCCCCAAAATTACGTCATCATGTGCTCCCAGCTTTCTTATAACTTCCATAATGTTCTCAGGAAAAACAAAACCCGCTCGCCCCAGGCTATCTCCTAAGCCCTGATAAACATTTTGATCTAACTCATCGCCCTTGGTGATTTTCAAACCATTATCAGGTTCCCTTTTAATCTTAATCAGAACAGACTGTCCATTAAATTTCTGTATCTCTATAACCTTCCTCCTCGATGTCTCCAGTAGCCAGTTTAATAAAACCTCGTAGGAAGGATAAATCAAATAATTCGCCTCATCAAAACTATCTGGTTGCCTTCCACTCGCTTCATCTGGCTCGCCTTCTCCCAATAGTTTGCTGGTTTCAAACTGCATCTTAATTTCTAGCACCGGGCAGTTCATCTTAACTATCTTAAAGTTCCGCTTCTTGATTTCTACCACCTGGCCAGCGAAATATCTTTCCAGCATTTCAGAAATCGCCAGACTCTTGTTAATATTCATCCCCAGGCCCTGAATTAACAGCTCAGGCTGGCTCGAGCCGGCCTGAATCTCCCGGTTAATGGCAGAAACGCACTCAAAGAGATGATCCTCCAGGCTCCGGCCATAAATAACTAATGTTTGCACGTCCTTTGCCTCCCAGTTATTGTCTTCATTCTTGCCCCAGGCTAAATATTTTTATAATTCTTATAAATAAAATCATCTCAACCTTTATATTAAATCCGCGTTTGCTTAGACATAACCCTCAAGCCGGCAATAATAGCCGTAATAGCCTTTCTTTTTTCCATCCCGAAATATTTTTCCATTATTTCGACAAATATTTCAAGTTCTCTGTCTTCAATTCTTTTATCCCTGACTATGAAGAGAGCAATATCCGCTACCATGTCATTAAGTTTAGATGGCTCATTGAGCTTAAAGTAGTTTACAGCCACCTCTAAAAAGGTCTCCGGTCCCTTTTCAGATATTTCTCTGGCCACCGCTTCCGGGCAGGAACAAAATCGAGAAATAATATCCAGCAGCCCTTCACGCTCCTGGGGAGAGATGGCCTTATCGGCAGTAATTATCATCCAGATAGCCGCCGCCTCGCCAATCATCAGCCAGTATTCCTTTGGATCAGATGGATATTTCTTAATCAGTTTAGTCAGTTCAGCCATCTTTTTTTCAAGCTCTAAATCCTGGGCCTGAGCCTTTTCACTCAGATTCCCATCCAGGCTGAATTTATAAAGATCAGAATCAGCAAATGCTTTTAAGGCCAGTATTCTTAATGGTATTCCCGGGTGGCTTGATTCCGGATAAACATCAATTTTCTTCATGTCATCAAATGTCTCCTGTGAATAGTCGAGAATACTGGCCAGATCCAGATTTAATAAGTTTTCAGGCAGGCCAGAAGCTCCTTTAATCAGTACTTTAAGCGAAGCTTCCAGATCACCTGAAGCTACCAGACTAACCCTATCCGCTGATAGCTCCTGGAGTTTATGCAGGCAATTAAATTGCCTTCTTATATGAAGAGGCATGCTTTCATAAGAAGGGTAAAGCAAAGATATGGCCTCTTCGACCTCATTATGTTCAAGTACTAAATGCCCAAATTCGTGGCCGAGAACACTGGCAATTTCTTTTTCATTGAGAACCTGAGCATAAGAATGTGTCAGGCACAAAAGACCCGGCAACTCTTTGTTATTACTGCTATAAAAATGACAATTGAACGAGTCTTCACTCGTTACATACAGTTCGATCGGCTCATCCTGGAGGCCAAGCTTTTTTCTGACAACTGCAAATATCTCTTCGAGTGGCTTGTTAATTCCATGTTTAATCGATAAAGCATTGGCCTTTAGCCTGTAATAGAACTCTCTGTCATATTGCTCAGGCGGGCTTTCCCTGGCCAGTTGGCGCAAAACAGGTAAATTTATGGAACGAGAAAGGCTTTCCAGCAGCTCTTTCTCGTCCGGTAACCTGAGCAGCTCTAATTTTGCCCTGTCCACTTCGTTTTTTATTTACATTTTTCCCCTCAAAAAATCAACAGTTTTTTAACAGCCAATTTTTCGACCGCCACATAAATATTCTTTTTTGGGTTGAGGCCAAGAAAGGAGTTGATTAAAGCCCTGCCCTTATCCAAGGCCAGAAGCCTGGAATTAGCCGAATCGCTAAGATAGAAAATATTTCTCTTCTCATCGGCCAAAAAACTCTGCGGACCATAATAAATCCGGGCAGTATGGCCAAACCAACCTACACGGGGTCAGTGCCCCAGCTCAGTTTGAGGTTTTCAACAGGCTTAAAGCCTGGCGGTGAAACCTCGGCCTGCTTCAGCCCAGCGGCGAAGGCTATGATCGGCACTGATGAAAATAACAGATGAAAGATATAGAAGTTAGTGTATTCGGAACAGCCTGACTAATATGCTTCAAGCTCCCATTGCCGTGATTAACGTTCCTTACTTGCTTATATGAAATTGGGAATCATAGCAGTTATCAAAAGGCAGTCTTAAGCATCGAATTTAATAAACATACCGAGAATTACCCCACTGGCTGACTTTAGCTTCCGTAGTTTGCTCTTTGAGCTTAGCTGGAGAAAAGGTAACGGCTGTCTCGCTCACGGTCATTTCGATCTTTTGCACCGTCAGAGAAAGATTTACCGGACCTTTATCTCCGCTTTCACGAGCCCAGTCCCAAAGTTTCAAAGCTCCATTGCCATTAGGGTCGAATTTCATAACAATCATGTCTGTATATCGCACAAACTGGTCAGACGATAAACTCAGGGGAACCGACAAAGAGAATATGTTACCTTCGGCCAGTCCAAGGATTCCTCCATCTGGAGTTCTGGCCAATTTCCTAAAAAAGATGTAATTGTTAGAGCCGGTGTAAACTCCATGCCAGCTTCCCCAGTCAGGAGAGCCATCCTGGCGAAGGTGAAGTAAAAGCGTTTGTCCTGAAATGCCGATGACTCCCCCTCCGACTAGAATAGAACCTTCGGGCTCTTCTAATACGCAATCTGGCTTCATAGCGGAAAACGCACGTGCCCACTGGCGCTGGCCATCAGGTCGAAACCTGCCCATAGAATCATTTACAGCATACGGGGAAGTTAGCCTTCCAGATGTTATGATATCTCCGTCTTTGGTGGCGTCCAGGATTCTAAAATCGGTTATGGTCGTACCGGGCATCTGGGGTGCAAAAGTCTGGCACCAGAGCATCTTTCCTTCCTGGTTGAGGCATGCGATCAGGCTGGTACGGGAACCTGTATTTCCGATGTATTGATCCCCAATAAGATACACATTCCCACCTTCGAGAAGTACAGCCTTGGTAAAGTACTCTTGGGCTGGGCCACGAAAAGTTTTCTGCCATATTGGATTTCCATCTGAAGCCAGACAGATGACAATAGGATGCCAGTCATTCGAGCTGGCCTCTCCCAAAGCATTACCTACCAGATATATTTTCCCGTCCGGAACCCGGACAATATCTTTTAGGTAGATATCCTTTTCTGTTGAAATTATATTCTGCCAGATGAGCTTTCCCTCTTGATCTATTTTTAGAAGGAGGGATGAATGCTTGCTTTTGGTGAGATACCGGCTGAGGACTATAGTACTTCCATCATCCACTGTGGCCAAAGCCATGGTTTCGAGAGATACCCCGGGTTCTTCTGGAACAAACGTTTTTTGCCACAGAATATTTCCTGATTTATCTCCTTTGATAAACCATAGGGTGGCTGTTTCCAAAGCCGTCATATCTCCGACTGCCAGCCAGGTTTCGTCCTGGTTGACCGCTATAGCCACAGGATAGTCTGGATCGGGATAACCGATATTCACTGCCCAGACCTTGATCAAGGGTGGATTCCAGAAAAATTGGAAACTCTTTTGGTTATTTTCCTTCTCTGCTTCTTCTCCTTCTGGGTCCAAGACAAAGCGAATTTCCTGGGTGTCATCTGCTTTTATCTTGCCTGCATTAAGCAATTCTAAAAGAATATTTTTAGAACAAGTAGCTTCAACTAGGGTGGAGTCTCCAGCTTTGATAATATT
>Ga0208198_1000909_pt1 | contig 29756 bp, 17 predicted proteins | sample AD_JPNTR2_MetaG_FD_184446 | JGI IMG/M metagenome (GOLD analysis project Ga0208198, IMG submission 184446) | Active sludge microbial communities of municipal wastewater-treating anaerobic digesters from Japan - AD_JPNTR2_MetaG (SPAdes) (version 2) | ecosystem: Engineered > Bioreactor > Anaerobic...
TAAAAATAATTCGCCTGATATGAAATCGCGCAACCAAAGAAGACCTTTTGCCCGCCCGGCGCAGACCAGAAGAAAACCGAAGCAGCGTTCCTTCGGCAATACCAACCGGTCATCCTGGTCGCATCGCTCGCAATCCACGGCTTAAAAAGGCTTTGCGCAGTGTAATTCCCAAGCGGGCGATATTTTTAATAAGCAGAAGATATTCTGTGTTTCTGTTACAGCAAGCTTGGTCAATTAACACTTACATCTACTGTTGTTTAGAAGTGGAAAGGTGTCAAAATTGATGATTACGGATTGAAAAAGAATGGGAACAGGTTGAGTCCACTTTGCTAATCCTATTTGGTAATAGCCTGGTTTTTATTCCACTATTCTTTTGATTATCTTGTATTGTTTAAGCTCTGTACAAAACTCTCCTGTGTAAGAATTGCGCCTTGTCTCGAAATTGGCATAACATTAACATTGAATTTTGTAACGATTTGATGTATTAAATAGGAAACATGCTTACGACATTTTTCGTTCCACCATATTTTTTATTTTTCTTTATGTCCCTGTTTTAAGTTTCTGTTTCCAAAAGGCAAACGGTTGCTGATCATTTTTGGTTCGGCAGCAGATATGTGTTTTCTTTATTACACAGATTACCAAACCGGACAAATAGAACGCGTTCAGCAAATGAAATATACCCGGCTATAGAAAGCTTGCCATCCAGTGAGGAGGTTCAAGCATTGACATTAAACGATAAGACAGTTTTAGCACCATTGCCGGGCTTGAAAAAAAACCTTCTCGGCGATGCTTTCAAAAGAAAGCACTCCTACGATGATTTACCCCTGCGAGCGGAATTACTCAGCTCGGACCAGATGAAGCAGCGCGGTAAAGCACTGGCGCATGTGCATAAATTTACTCGTGCTAGAGCCCCCGAACAGCTTCTGGCGCGGCTTCATGAGAATGAACATGTTCTGATTAAAACCTGCAACCAACTAACGGCGGTAGCAAAAGATAATAGCCAGATCGCCCCTGCCGAAGAATGGCTTCTGGATAACTTTTATTTAATCGAAGATCATATTCGCATGGCTAAAAGGCACTTGTCCAAAGGCTACAGCCGGGGATTACCGCGTCTGCAAAACGGACCTTCAACAGGGCTCCCCCGTGTATATGATCTCGCTCAAGAGACAATCTCTCATGGTGATGGACGGGTGGATCTGGAAAGTCTCATTAGTTTTGTTAGAGCCTACCAAACAGTAAGCCCTCTAAAACTGGGTGAGTTATGGGCCATTCCGATTATGCTGCGCCTAGCACTGATCGAAAATCTGCGACGCATTGGAACGCGAATTATTGCCGCTATTGCCTACAGAGAGCGCGCCGATTATTGGGCAGACCAGATGGCCGATATTGCCAAAAAAGATCCCCAAAGCCTCGTTTTGGTAATTGCGGATATGGCGCGGTCTGACCAGCCGATGACCAGTTCATTTGTCGCGGAATTTGCGCGCCGCCTGCAGGGACAAAGCCCCGCCCTTGCTCTGCCACTCACCTGGATTGAGCAACGGCTTTCCGAGTCTCATTTGACGATTGAACAATTGATTCGCTCCGAGAATCAGCAACAGGCCGCCGACCAGGTTTCTGTAAGCAACAGTATCGGCAGCCTCCGTTTTCTGACAGCGATGAACTGGAATGAGTTTGTTGAAACCATGAGCGTTGTGGAACAGACTCTTCGTGAAGATCCCTGTGATGTTTATGTCAAAATGGATTTTGCCACGAGAGACCGTTATCGCCACGCCGTGGAAGAGATAGCAAAACAAAGCCACCTATCCGAAAGTGACGTGGCGAGGCTTGCAATCGATTTATCCCGGGAAGCCTCAACTACGTGCAACAATGGCGATCGGAAGACTCATGTTGGTTTTTATCTGATCGACAAAGGATTGCCCAAGCTTGAACAAAGGGCTCAGAGGCGTAAGCCCATCTTTGAGCTCTTTCGTCGAATTTTCTCCAGATTTCCCTTGTTTATCTATCTTTCGTCCATCATGGCCATTACATTCATCACGGCCTTCGGTTTAGTGATTAAAGTTCAAACCTATAATTTTTTGCACGGTTGGATGCTTGTGCCTATCGCTATTATTTTTATTCTGGGCGCAAGCAGTCTCGCCGTAGCGCTGACTAACTGGCTGGCTACGCTTTTCGCTCATCCGCATATGCTGCCGCGCATGGATTTTTCCCGAGAAATTCCACCTGAATCAAGCACGCTGGTAGTTATCCCGACTATGCTTTCGTCTGCTCAAAACGTAGAAGCTCTGGTTGAATCACTGGAAATAAGGTTTTTGGGCAATCGGGATAATAATCTGCACTTTGCCCTGCTGACCGATTTCCTAGATGCTCACGAAGAAAAGACTTCCGCAGACGACGCGCTGGTGCGGTTGGCCAAGCAGGGAATTGAAGAACTAAATGATAAGTATAGGGGTACAAAAGGAGGGGCTTTCTTTCTCTTCCATCGCCCACGCCGCTTCAATCCAGAGGAGAAAATCTGGATGGGTTATGAGCGTAAGCGTGGAAAGATAAACCAGTTGAATGCCTTTCTACGCGGCGGCGCGAAAGATTGTTTCTCTCATGTCGTCGGTACTCCTGAAATATTATCCAATATAAAGTACGTCATTACTCTGGATACGGACACTCAACTTCCTCGCAATTCCGCGCAGCAACTTGTGGGAGCGATGGCCCATCCTCTGAATCGTCCGCGTTATGATGAAGAGCTGCAGCGCATTTGTGAAGGTTACGGCATTCTTCAGCCGCGTATCGCCGAAACCTTATCGGGTAACGGCAAGTCTTGGTACGCGCGCCTCTGGGGGGGCGAAACCGGCATTGACCCCTATACGCGCGTTGTTTCCAATATCTACCAGGATGTTTTTGGCGAAGGTTCATACATAGGTAAAGGCATTTATGATGTCGACGCCTTTGAGCAGGCCCTCAGTGGCCGCTTCCCGGAAAACCGGATACTTAGTCATGACCTAATAGAAGGATGCCATGCGCGTTCGGGTTTGCTTTCCGATGTTCAGTTGTACGAAGAATATCCGTCTCAATACCGCATGGATGTAAGCCGGAGGCATCGCTGGATTCGCGGTGACTGGCAAATTGCCAGTTGGCTGAGGTCGGCCGTTCCCTCCGCAGACGGCGGACAGCAGCAAAATAAAATATCATGGCTTTCCCAGTGGAAGATTTTCGACAACCTCCGGCGCTCTCTTGTTCCCGCGGCTCTGACCATTATGTTAATTATGGGATGGGCGCTTATTTCTCCGGTTTGGCTGTGGACAATAATGGTGATCGGGATTCTTCTCATTCCTCCGGCGGGCGAAATACTTCTGAAACTCTTCCGCAAGCCTAGGGATGTGCTATGGAAGCAGCATCTGGTCAGCGCCCTGCGTCAGGCACGTGGGCACTTTTTTCAGACTTTGTACACCCTTGTTTGTCTTCCTTATGAAGCTTTCTTTAGCCTGGATGCGATTGTTCGTACTCTCTGGCGGATTCACGTTTCACACAAGCGGCTCTTGGAGTGGAATCCTTCCGTCAACCAGGCCAGACATAGCCTGAATAGCCTTGCCGCGTCTTGCCGGTCGATGTGGATAGCCCCTTTACTTTCTTTGGCGCTATTTATTTATCTGATGATGTCGAGACCTGATGCTCTTGTCGCGGCTTTGTTCGTCCTAGTTCTGTGGTTTCTATCTCCCGGGATTACATGGTGGGTCAGCAGGCTTATTGTACGTGGCGACATAAAACTGACCGATAGGCAAATCATCTTTCTGAGAAAAATCGCCCGTAAAACATGGGCGTTCTTCGAAACCTTCGTCGGCCCGGATGATCATTGGCTGCCGCCGGATAACTACCAGGAGCATCCGGCTGCCGTTATTGCGCATCGCACATCACCGACAAACATGGGGCTTTCTTTGCTGGCAAATTTATCCGCGTATGATTTCGGTTATATTTCGGCGGGAGACTTGCTCGAACGCACAGCCGACGCCTTCCATACGATGAGGAAATTGAAACGCTACCGTGGTCACTTTTATAATTGGTACGACACACAAAGCTTGTCAAGACTTCGACCTCATTACATATCCACCGTGGACAGTGGAAATCTTGGCGGTCACTTATTAACATTACGGCGGGGACTTATTGAACTTCCCGACCAGAAGATTTGCGGCTTCCAATTGTTTAACGGCATTAGCGACACTATTACTGTTTTGGCGGAGGTTGCGGGAAAGAACGCGCTAAAAGAACTTGCCGATTTTCAAAAATATCTGAACTCATTAACGAATCCCGACATAATGATGCTCCCGTCGTTGCAGCGGCGCCTCGATGATCTGGCGAAGGCCTCGATTGATCTTGCCAGCGCCTTTGGCACAAACAAGGACAGTGATACCGTGAGGTGGGTAAAAGCGCTGGTGCATCAATGTGCCGATGCCTTGGAGGAAATTACCTTTTTCTGTCCTTGGATTACCCTTACGCACCCTTCAGCCAGACTAAGCGAATTTTTTGAAACTATGGAGATTCCCACGCTACGGGAATTGATAACATCAGAAATAAAATTAACAGCTTTAATCGAAGATATAATCAGCATCAATGCAACTGCCGAAGAGAAAGCGTGGTTTGCTGATTTTCGCCGGATGATCAAGGAAGGCTCTCAGCGCGCCGCGGAAAGGATAGCGGCAATTAACCGCCTGGCAGCTAAAGCAAATGACTTTGCTGATATGGATTATAGTTTCCTTTATAATAAAGGAAGCCAATTGTTGACTATTGGCTATAACACCAGTGAACACCGCCAGGACGCGAGCTACTATGACCTCTTGGCTTCAGAGGCCAGATTTTGCAGTTTTATCGGCATCGCGCAGGGGAAGTTGCCACAGGAGAACTGGTTTGCTCTGGGACGCCTGCTGACGAATCCGGGAAGATATCCGGTTCTTCTTTCCTGGGACGGTTCGATGTTCGAGTATCTTATGCCGCTTCTGGTGATGCCCAATTATGAAAGCACACTGCTGGATCAGACATATAAAGCGGCGGTCCGCCGGCAGATTGACTATGGAAAAAGCCGGGGCGTACCCTGGGGCATTTCAGAATCCGGTTACAGTACAATCGATGTGCATCAAAACTACCAGTATCGCGCCTTTGGTGTTCCGGGGCTCGGTATCAAACGAGGACTGGCCGATGATCTGGTTGTCGCGCCGTATGCTTCAGCGCTGGCGCTGATGGTCGCGCCGGAAGAGGCCTGCCTGAATTTGCAGCAGCTTGCCCAAGACGGCATGGAAGGGCAATATGGTTTTTATGAAGCGATAGATTACACATCTTCGCGTCTGCCTCACGGTAAATCGAGCGTTGTGGTCAAATCATTTATGGCTCATCACCAGGGCATGAGTTTTCTGGCCTTGTCCCATCTGTTGCTGGATTGTCCGATGCAGAAACGTTTCGAATCCGAGCCGATGTTTCAATCAACCATGCTGCTGTTACAAGAACGCATTCCCAGGGCGGTGGCGTCCTATCGGCAAATCGCCGAGGATGCTACTATTCGTAAAGATTCTCACATTCAGCAAGTACCCGCGCGTATATTTAATACTCCCCATACACCCGTGCCAAAGGTGCAATTATTGTCCAATGGAAGATACCATGTGATGATCACCAACGCGGGAGGCGGATACAGCCGTTGGAACGATCTGGCCGTTACACGCTGGAGGGAAGACTCTACCCGCGACAACTGGGGAACATTTTGTTATATTCGCGACATGACCGATGGAGAGTTTTGGTCAACAACCTATCAACCAACGCTGAAACAGCCGGAAAGATATGAAGCTATTTTCTCTGACGCCAGAGTTGAGTTTCGGCGTCGGGATAATGAAATCAATACACACACACAGATCGCCGTATCACCCGAAGATGATATTGAACTGCGCCGCCTTCGGATCACAAACCGTTCACGAAAACCCAGAGAGCTGGATATAACCAGTTACGCGGAAATTGTTCTGGCTCAACCTACAGCCGACGCGCTGCATCCCGCGTTTTCCAATCTTTTTATTCAGACGGAAATCGTCCGCGAGCGCCAGACGATTCTCTGCACAAGAAGGCCTCGCTCCAAAGGTGAACCTTCACACTGGATGTTTCATCTGATGGCAGTGCATGGGAAACAGAACAAGGAAGTATCCTATGAAACGGATCGTTTGAAGTTTATCGGCCGTGGAAACACTTTGGCCAATCCGCAGGTAATGAATTGGTCTGAAGATAACCCGGAAACACTTTCGAATACGGAAGGTTCCATTCTCGATCCCATTGCGGCGATACGCTGCAGCGTTTTACTGGATGCGGGAAAATCGGTGACGATTGATATTGTTTCCGGTGTCAGTGAAACCCGGGATCGGGCACTTAGCCTTGCCGAAAAATATCACGATCAGCGTCTTGCCGATCGTGTTTTTGATCTGGCGTGGACCCATAGCCAAATAGTCCTGCGGCAAATCAATGCCTCAGAAGCGGATGCCCAACTTTATGGGCGCTTGGCAGGTTGTATAATTTACAACAATTCGTCTCTGCGCGCTGATCCGAAAATAATTTTTAAAAACCGTCGCGGGCAATCGGATTTATGGGGTTATGCCATATCCGGAGATCTGCCCATTGTCCTGCTACAGATTGCTGACCACGCAAACATCAAACTTGTGCGTCAACTTGAACAGGCACATGCCTACTGGCGCTTAAAAGGTCTGGCGGTTGATCTGGTTATCTGGAATGAAGATAACGCAATTTACAGACAATTCCTCCACGACCAGATAAAAGACATGATTACATCAGGAACGGAAGCAAAAGTTATTGATAAACCGGGCGGCATATTTCTCAGGCCCGGTGATCAGATATCAAATGAAGACAGGATTCTTCTGCAAACTGTTGCCAGTATAGTAATTAAGGATACCTGGGGAACTCTGGCGGAACAAATCAGCCGCCGTTCTCTTAGAGAAACTGTGGTCCCGCGCTTCAAGCCGACACGGGCTCGAAAAGCCTACACCCCGAAGACAAAGGAAATTTCTACTCCCCCTTTGATTTTCTTTAATGGACTGGGCGGATTTGCACAAGATGGACGCGAATATGTAATCACGACAAAACCGGGAAATGTGACGCCGGCTCCGTGGGTTAATGTATTGGCTAATCCTCATTTTGGATCAGTTATTTCAGAAAGCGGTTCTTCTTCAACATGGAAGGAAAATGCCCATGAGTTCCGCCTTACACCGTGGCACAACGATCCCGTAAGCGATACAAGCGGAGAAGCCCTCTATATTCGCGATGAAGAAACCGGGCATTTCTGGTCGCCCACACCACTGCCTTGCCGCTCGGCAATGCCTTATGTCGTCAGGCACGGATTTGGTTATAGTGTTTTCGAACATATAGAAGAAGGAATCAGATCAGAGCTGTTAGTTTATGTGGCTATAGACGCGCCGGTCAAGTTTTCCGTATTAAAGCTGCACAATGAATCGGGGCGTTCCCGCAGTTTGTCGGTAACAGGTTACGTAGAGTGGGTGCTCGGTGATTTGCGCCCAAAAACGATGATGCATGTTACAACCGAAGTCGATACCGGAAGCGGGGCGTTTTTTGCGCGCAATCCTTACAATACGGAATTTGCCGATCGGGTGGTTTTCTTTGATGTGGACGATATCAATCGATCCATCACCGGAGACAGAACAGAGTTTATCGGGCGCAATGGTGAACTTTCCGCTCCAGCGTCAATGACGCGGACACAACTCTCCGGCAAAGTTGGCGCGGCTCTGGATCCCTGCGCCGCCATCCGGGTGAATATTGACCTGGATGCCGGGCAAGCTCATGAAACAATCTTCAGGCTGGGTGTTACCGGAAGAAGAGGCGCCGATGATGCCAGTAACACGGTCAAAAGCTTTAGGGGACCAACCATAGCGCAAAGCGTTTTGAATGCTGTGCAGGAATATTGGCGCGAGACACTGGGAACTATACAGGTAGCAACGCCGGATGCCTCTGTGAATGTGTTAGCCAATGGCTGGCTTTTATACCAGACAATATCATGCCGTCTTTGGGCTCGTAACGGTTATTATCAGTCCGGCGGCGCCTTTGGTTTTCGCGATCAGTTACAAGATACCATGGCGCTTGTTTATGCCGTACCAGACATTGTCCGTCAGCACCTGCTTTTGTGCACGAGCCGTCAGTTTAAAGAGGGCGACGTCCAGCATTGGTGGCATCCCCCTTCAGGAAGGGGTGTGCGCACACGATGTTCCGATGATTATCTATGGCTGCCTTTAGCCGTGAGCCGCTATATCATTACTACTGGTGATCTGAGCGTCTTGGATGAAATTGTCAACTTTATCGAGGGCCGCCAGGTAAGAGAAGATGAGGAATCCTATTACGGCCAGCCTAGCGTATCGGATGAAGCAACCAGCTTATACGATCACTGTGCACGAACCATTAAAAGGGGGCTAAGATTCGGCAGCCATGGTCTGCCGCTGATCGGCACAGGAGACTGGAATGACGGTATGAATAAGGTGGGAGAAGCCGGCAGGGGTGAAAGTGTCTGGATGGGTTTTTTCCTGTACGAAATCTTAATGAAGTTTGCCGAAATTGCCCGGATGAAAAACGATATGTCTTTTGCCGAGTTGTGCCACAGCGAGGCAGGTAAGTTGCAGCAAAACATAGAGAACGAGGGATGGGATGGCCAGTGGTACCGCCGCGCCTATTTCGATGACGGATCACTGCTGGGATCGGCGACGAACACGGAATGCCGGATTGATTCGATTGCGCAAAGCTGGTCTGTTCTCTCGGGAGCCGGTGCACCTCTCCGCTCACGACAAGCCATGGAGGCCGTAGATCGGCTCTTGGTTCGCCGAGATAAAAAACTGATCCAATTGCTTGATCCGCCTTTTGATAAATCTGAAATGGAACCGGGATATATAAAAGGTTATGTGCCCGGTGTGAGAGAAAATGGCGGTCAGTACACGCATGCGGCAATTTGGGCGGCCATGGCTTTTGGAAAGCTTCGCGACAATCAGCGCCTGTGGGAGCTTTTATCCATCATCAACCCGATCAACCACGCGTTATCGCCTGCTCAAGTCGATATCTATAAAGTTGAGCCCTATGTTGTTGCCTCTGATGTTTATGCTGTCTTTCCGCATGTCGGCCGCGGCGGCTGGACATGGTTTACTGGTTCCGCCTCATGGATGTACCGGCTTATCCTGGAATCACTTTTGGGAATGTCGATTAATACGGGTAGAATGAGTTTTGCGCCCTGTCTTCCTGCGGATTGGAAAGAGTTCAAAATTCGCTACATGTTTCGCCAAACCCTCTACCTGATCACCGTGCGGCAAACAAATGACACAGTTGAAGAAGTGAGTGTCACGCTGGATGGTTTCGCCAGACCAGACAAGACAATTCAACTGGTTGATGATCATCAGGAACATTTAGTCGAGGTGAAAATACCGGCCGCGGGCATGGAAAAAAACATATCGCTATCAGAATAAAGGGTTTTTTCATTTAAAAATTTAAATATTTTTACTGTGCGAGGAAGAAAATTATGAAAATGAAAATAGCCATATTAACAGGCGGAGGAGATTGTCCGGGGCTCAATGGCGCTATCAAGTGGGTAACGAAAAGCGCGGTTGACCCAAAAATTACGGCAAAGCGTTCTGTTTCTTTTGAAGTTCTTGGAATTGCCGACGGCTGGAAAGGCATCATCGATGTTGATCCAGATGATCCGGCAAGCCGCGAAAAGTACATCAACCATTTAGACGAAGAAATAGTCCGGACATGGGATCGTTACGGAGGAACAAACCTGGGAACATCACGAACAAATCCGTTTAATCCCCAAAATGACCGTTCGGCAAAGCTAATCGATAATATAAAAAAATTAGGAATTGACGCGCTTGTTGTCATCGGCGGCGAAGATACCCTGGGTGTCGCCTATAAATTACATAAGCTGGGTATCAAAACAGTGGGTATCCCCAAGACAATCGACAATGATCTTATGGGAACTGAATATTCACTGGGTTTTGACACCGCGGTTAACGTTATCATGGAAGAAATCGACCGCCTCAGAACAACCGCCGGTTCCCATGGCCGCATTTTTGTTGTGGAAACAATGGGACGCCATGCCGGCTGGCTTGCTCTCCAAGGCGGTGAATGCAGCGGGGCTTATATTATTCTGATACCGGAATACCCTTTCGACATGGAACGCGTATGTGACCTTTTGCGGCAGCGGCATGGCCGTGAAATCAACTATTCCATCATTGTGGTTGCGGAAGCAGCCAAGCCCGCAGGAGGGCGGGAATGTCTCAAAGATTGTCACTTTGACGATTTCGGGCATGAATCGATTGGCGGAATCGCCAGTTACGTCGCCGCGGAAATTGAACGCAAAACCGGGTTTGAATCACGCCACATCATTCTTAGCCATCTCCAGCGCGGAGGAACACCCTCCGCCCATGATCGCCTGATGGCCAGATGGTTTGGTATTGCCGCTGTGGACATGATTATCAATGGAGATTTCGGGCGCATGGTCTCCTGGACACGTGGAGAAATCGCCGATGTTTCCCTGAAAGAAATCATCGATAAACTGAATTTAGTCGATGTAGAAAAGTATTACGATACGGAAAGGTACAACGGACGCAGAACCATGCGTCAAGGCTAATTCAAAATCATAGCGCCGTCTTTTTTGTTGATGCAGAATGCTGACCACTGTCAATTCAAGTATAGTTCAGGACAGCTAACATGAGCCATGAAGAAACTTGACCCTTTGTTGCGTCTTGTTTGAGCAGAACAATTTTCAGGCGAGCCGCCTAACGAGTTATTTAAGCTTTTTACAGCCCAGGCGATGATGATGATATAGAAAAGGCACCAGTTGACTTGTCAAACGCGATTCTCCACTGAAATGCCGGTTGTCCCTTTCCAAAAGATCCGACCACTTCCTTCGCAGGGCAATATGAAGATATAGACTCCTTAATCAACTCACGGATAAGGTGATAGAAGTTTATTGCCCTCAGCAGTTTTTGGTCAAACTCATCCCATTTGATGATTTTGGGAAAGCCCCCTGCTTGCCTTCGCAACCTGAGACCGTCACCCCAAATAATGTAGTCCGCATGTGCGTAACCATTTCTAATATCTGGATCAAAGGCGTCGCGGAGGACTTCACTGAGTTCGTGCATGCCAAGTGTTTCGGCATGGCCAATAAGGTCTTTGAAAACTCTGTTGGCGTTAGGAGTGACAACCTCACCGGTCTGACTGTGCTTTTTGTTCAACTCTAGGAAGGGCCAAAGCCTGTGTTCTTCTCCGCCAGCTACTCGCAAGAGATTCTTTGGAGTTTCATAGAACCCTGAAGCTTCCGCAAGGTGACAATAAAAACTAAGAGCCACCCTCACGGTAAAAGAGGTGGTCGGTTTTTGATTGATGAATTCCGTATACTCATCAAAAGCTCTATTCGTTTCTTCCCATGTGCACCACCCAGGTCCTTGTTCACCACGAAACTCCGGAGCAAGACACAAAGCAAAATGTAGCTCATTCTTTGCTTTGGCCTTCTCAAAAAGATCTGTAAAAGCTCTTTCTGCTTTCTCAATGTACGCAGTGGTTTCCTCGGTCAGTTCTGCCATTTTTCACTATGCCTCAGTTGTGCAACGCTGCACAATGTCGCAGTTTGCAGGTGAAGCGAACAATCAAATGCAAAGCTTAATAAGCGTTGGCCAGCCCAGATCGGCTGAGTGACTTCTTTAAGCGTTTTTTTTATTTTTCTTAAACCAGCTACCAAACGACTTTTGAATAAAAGCACCAACAACCGAAAATGTTGCTATTTCTTCTTCGTTTGGTTCGCTTTTTTCTAAGAGATTAATTGCCAACCAGCTACCCACCGCATTGTGAAAAGGAATTCCTGCACTATAATAATTATCTATTAAGCTGCTAAGATTCTCCAAAGCCTGATAACCTTTTGGATGGAATTTAATCAATTCTGCGCCTATTTTGTTACATACGATCTCTCGTTTTTCTTTTGGAACATAGTCAGCTACAGTAAAGAAAGCAGTCCCAACAGATGCAATAGTTACGTAAAAATCCCAAGCGTCTGTGGACAACATGTTTTCTTTGAAATACTTATCAATTAAGGGAAAGGAATCCATAACGGTAATGGTTGAACTGGCTGCGAAAACATTTGCTGACTTAACTAAATTCTCCGCACTTTCTTCATAAAACATATCGTCACCAAATGACCAGCCAAAAACAATTTTATTCTCTCGCCAAGAGAGCTTTTGTTGAATTTGTGTTTAGCAATTAATAAACTTCTTAAACATTTTAAAATTAACCTTTTTTCTTGCCTTTAGTTTCCAGCGCCAGTTTCAGGACTTCCAGCATATCTTCTACAAAATGGAACTTGATGCTTTTTTGCACGGTAGGCGGGATGTCTTCCAAATCCTTTTTGTTCCAGGCAGGCAGGATAATTGTTTTGATGCCCGCGCGGTACGCGGCCAGCACCTTTTCTTTAATGCCGCCCACGGGAAGCACCGCGCCGCGTAAAGTAATTTCTCCGGTCATCGCCAAATTTTTCTTCACTTTACGATTAGTCAAAAGTGAAGTCAGCGCCGTAAGCATGGTCACACCCGCCGAAGGGCCGTCTTTGGGAATCGCGCCCGCGGGAACATGGATGTGAATATCCAAATCCTCAAAGAAATTAGGCGCAACACCCAACGCTTTGGAATTGGTGCGGATAAAACTCAGCGCGGCGGCGGCGGATTCTTTCATCACGTCACCCAACTGGCCAGTCAGCGTCAGACTCTTTTTCCCTTTCATGGCCGTGGCTTCGATAAAGAGCAAATCACCGCCCACGGGCGTCCACGCCAGCCCGATGGCGATGCCCGGCTTGGCAATGCGCGCGTCGATATCCGTCACGATGCGCACCGCCCCCAGGTATTTGTGCAGGTCTTTCAGCGTTATTGTTTTTGTCTTAATTTTTCCCTCGGCAATTTCGGAGGCTACGCCGCGGCAGACGTTGGCAATTTCGCGCTCCAGATTTCGCACGCCCGCTTCTCTGGTGTAGCCTTTAATGATACCTTCAAGAGCTGCCGTATTGATACTAAGCTGTCCGTCGGTTAATCCGTTTTCTTTCAACTGCCGGGGAATCAGATAACGCTCGGCGATTTTAACTTTTTCTTCCTGCGTGTAGCCGGTAAGTTCAATCACTTCGAGGCGGTCCAGAAGCGCAGGCGGAATCGTATCCAGAATGTTGGCCGTGGTAATAAACATCACGTGCGATAAATCAAACGGCACATCCAGATAATGATCGGAAAACGAATTATTCTGCTGGGGATCGAGCACTTCCAGCAAAGCCGAAGACGGATCGCCGCGGAAATCACTGCCGACCTTGTCGATTTCATCGAGCATGAAAACAGGATTGTTCGATTCGGCGCGGCGCAGACCCTGAATGATGCGTCCCGGCAGCGCGCCGATGTAGGTGCGGCGATGGCCACGGATTTCCGCCTCGTCGCGCACGCCACCTAATGATATGCGCACAAACTTGCGCTCGAGCGCCCTGGCGATAGAATGTCCCAGAGAAGTTTTGCCCGTGCCGGGAGGCCCCACAAAACAAAGAATCGGCCCCTTGGAATCGGGCTTTAATTTGCGCACGGAAAGATATTCGATAATGCGCTTTTTGGCTTTCGCCAGCCCGTAGTGGTCTTCATCCAACACCTCGCGCGCTTTTTTGATATCCAGATTATCCGGCGTGGATTCGTTCCACGGCAGGGCGGTAATCCAATCAAGATAAGTAGAAGAAACCGTATATTCCGCTGAAGCCGGATTCATGCGCGAGAGCCGTTCCAGTTCGCGCAGCGCTTCTTTCTTTGCTTCCTCGGGAAGATTTTTCTCTTCGATTTTTTTGCGGTATTCTTCCGTTTCGACCGCGTTTTCATCCGCCTCGCCCAGTTCCTGCTTAATGGCCTTGAGCTGCTGACGCAGGTAGTATTCGCGCTGGCTTTTATCGATATCATCCTTGACTTTGGTCTGGATTTTATTGCCCAGTTCGAGAACTTCCTTCTGGTGATTGACCATGCGCGTCAGTTCCTTCAGGCGCGTTTTGATATCAATGCTGTCAAGTATTTTCTGTTTTTCTTCAATGGGCGCATTGATAATAGAGGCAATCAAATCCGCCAGCGTGCCGGCTTCGGTAATGGATTTGGCCATTGGCCCGAATTCCGGCGGCAGAAAGGGCGAAAGTTTGAGAATCCGGTCAAACAAAACCAGCAGATTGGCAACCAGCGCCTCGCTTTCGATATCCTTTACTTCTGTGTCCTCAATAACCTTAATCCGCGCCTGCTGGTAGGGCTTGCCTTCCATCAACTCTAAAATCTTAAAACGGCTGACGCCCTGTAAAAGCATCTGTGTGCGGTGTTCGACTGTCTTCGCCATGCGCAGAATAACGGAACATGTTCCTACCTCATGTAAATCTTCCAGTTTATAGGAATCATTTTCATCCGCGAGTTCCCTTTTGGGCATAATCAAGCCAATCAGACGATCTTTGGTCATGGCTTCATCTACAAGTTGCGTGGATTTGCCGCCCGATACTTCCAGCGGCACCATCATCTTGGGGAAAACCAAAATGTTGGGCAAGGAAAGGATAGGAATCACTTCCGGTATTGTAAATTTCTTATTCTCTTCTGGTTTTATTTGTTCAGCCATCAAACCCTCCGGTTTCCTGAGTACCTTTATTCTTCGGTCTTAATTTCGATACGACGTGCTTTAGTTGCTGAAAATTTATTTATTCTGACCATCAAAACACCGTCTGCGTAGGAAGCTACAGCCGATTCCACGTCCACCGTTTCGGGCAGGGCGATAATTCTTTCAAAATATCCTCGCGGAACTTCCGCCAGGTGATAGCGTATCTCCTGCTCCGCGGCTATAGCTCTGCGGACGCCCGCTATTTTAATTTTTCGCTGGTCAAGCTCTATATGCAGTTCGTCTTTATTCATGCCGGAAGCATCAGCCAGAATGATAATTTCGGTCGCCGACTCATAAACATCAATAGCAGGCCGCCATACTGTCTCGTGATATTTGAATATCGGACTCACCAAATTAAAAATTTCATTAACCGCTCTTTGAAATTCGTCATCAAAACTGTTGCCGAATTTAATTTTAATAAAGTTCATTTCTGTCACCTATCCGGTTGATAATTTACAAACTATGTTTTTAATATAATGTTCCGATACTCTTTTGTAAAGAGCTGGATTTTCAGTAACATTTTTCCATGATCAGAAAACAAAAAAATAACTGGCTAAAGAGCACTTTTTTTGCTATGGAATCGCCTCTTCTTTTCTAAAGAAGCTTGGCCATCCTTGGTTAAAATTGGTTTGATTCCAGCCATTATCCATCGCAAAAACCGGCTAAAAAAGATGCTTGCATAAATTTGCTGTAATGAAAAAAAACCATATAAGAAATATTGCCATAATATCCCATGTTGACCACGGCAAAACCACGCTGCTTAACGCGATGCTGAAGCAGACCGGAGTGTTCCGAATAAATCAGACCGTGGAAGACCGGGTGATGGATTCGCTGGATTTGGAAAAAGAGCGAGGTATCACCATCATGGCCAAAAATACCGCGGTCGATTACAACGGGGTGAAAATAAACATCGTGGATACGCCCGGCCACGCCGATTTCGGCGGCGAAGTAGAACGCAGTCTGAACATGGTGGACGGCGCGATACTGCTGGTGGACGCCAGCGAGGGCCCCCTGCCGCAAACCCGTTTTGTTTTAAAAAAAGCGCTGGGGCTGCATCTGCCCATTATTCTGGTCATCAATAAGATTGACCGTTCCGACGCGCGCGTCGAAGAGGTAATCATTGAAACATACGATCTCTTTATTGATTTGGGCGCGGAAGACAGGCAAATAGAATTTCCCATTCTTTATACCAACGCCAAAAAAGGCGTCAGCCACAGAAAATTAGGCGACGATTGCGATAACCTGGAACCGCTTTTGCAGACAATTATCGATTATATACCCGCGCCGCGGGGAAACGATGAAGGCATCCCCCAGTTTCTGGTCACCAATCTGGATTACGATTCATACGTGGGACAAATAGCCGTCGGACGCCTGCAAAGCGGCCGGCTGGAGATAAACAACAGCTACAGTCTGTGCACCAAGGAAAAAACTATCAGCGGCGTAAAATTAACGGCGCTTTACACCTTTTACGGCCTGACAAAAAAACCGGTCACCAGTGTCGAATCCGGAGATATCATTGCTTTGTCCGGCGTGGATAATGTCAGCATCGGCGATACCATATCCTCCCTTACTGAACCACTGGCACTCCCGCGCCTGCAGGTGGATGAACCCACCGTATCGATGATGTTTTACGTCAATGACAGTCCCTTTGCCGGAAAAGAAGGAAAATATCTCACTTCACGCCATTTGCTGGAAAGGCTGGAAAAAGAAGCGCTGCGCAACGTCGCTATCAAAATCAAAAAGCTGGACAGAACCGACGCGTTTGAAGTGTGCGGACGCGGCGAACTGCAGATGGCGGTGCTGGTGGAAACAATGCGCCGCGAGGGCTATGAAATGATGGTTTCCCGCGCGCGGGTAATTACACGGGAGCAAAACGGTAAAACATATGAGCCGGTGGAAAGGCTGCTTCTGGACATACCGGAAGAATTTGTCGGCAAAATTACGGAAAAACTTTCTATCAGAAAAGGCCGCATGGAAAGCCTTATTAATAAAGGATCGGGCAGAGTCAGCATGGAATTTCTGATTCCTTCACGCGGCCTGATCGGTTTCCGCAGCCAGTTTCTGACCGATACCAAAGGCAGCGGCGTGATGAATTCTCTTTTGGAAGATTACGCTCCCTGGTTTGGTTCAATCCCACAGCGCATGACAGGCGTGCTTGTCGCCGACCGGCATGGCCGCGTGACATCATATGCCAGCTACGCGATGGAAGACCGCGGAGAAATGATCGTGGAGATCGGCACAGAGGTTTACGCGGGCATGATCGTGGGAGAACGCAACCGCAGCGGCGATCTCAATGTGAATATTACCAAAGAAAAGAAGCTGACGAATATGCGCGCATCCACATCCGACGCGACGATAATTCTCCGGCCGCCGCGCATTTTATCCTTGGATCAGGCCATCGAATTTATCGCCGAAGACGAACTTGTGGAGGTAACCCCTAAGAGTATCCGCCTGAGAAAAATGGAACTCGACGCGACAAAGCGTCAGATGAAAAGCCGCAAAGACGATTAAAATATTTTGTTAATGACAGAAACGATATGATTACTGAAATTTCAAAAAATTTTTACCGCATCACTTCGCGCATGCCTTACCGCCTGCGGCACGTGCACGCTTATCTTCTGGCGCAGGATAAAAATCTGGCGCTTTTCGACACCGGACTGAATACGGACGGAGCGCTGGCGGCACTGGAGGTCGATTTACAAAGCGTTGGTCTTGATATTAATAACATCAGACAAATTTATCTGACACACGTGCATACCGATCATTGTAGCATGGCCGGGCTTTTGCAGAAAATGACCGGCGCAAAAATTCATCTCTCCGCGCCGGCTTTTGAGGAATACTGTCATTACCGGAAGGCGGATAAAGCGGTGGCGCAAGCTAGAAGTTTTTACTCACGCCACGGCATGACACCCGCGGAAATAGACGCGATTATAGACGAGTTCGAAGACATCCGCAGTATTATCACGGAGTTCAGTGCCAATGATTTTTTGCGAGACAAACAAATTTGTGAATTCGGCTCAACACAATTTGAAGTAATATTCACGCCGGGGCACGCCAACGGTCATATCTGCTTTTTCTTCCCTGAAGATAAATTTCTGTTGGCGGGAGATCATATACTACCTTATATCGCGCCGAGCCTTACTCCTAATATATTTGACGATAATTACCGGCCGCTGAAAACTTATCTTAATTCTCTTGACTCTATAGAAAACCTTGGCTGCGCGGAAATTTATCCGGGGCATGGCAATTCCTTTTCCGGCGTGCGGGAAAGAATCGAGGAAATCCGCGCTCATCATACCAGGCGCAAAAACTGGCTCGGCGGATTCTTAAACAATGTTCCGAAAACCACGCGCGAAGTGGCCCAAGAAATATTCGGTGAAGATTTGCCCGATTTTGAAAAATTTCTAGCGCTCAACGAAACATTCGTGTATTTGCAGGAACTCAAATCCGCAGGCAATATATCGGAAAAAATGGAAAACAATATTTTCGTGTATAAGGCTTCCTGACATGAGGTTAGCGTGAGCAAGTTATTGCAAAAAGAAATAGAAAGGCGGCGCACTTTCGGGATTATCAGCCATCCGGACGCGGGCAAAACGACGCTCACGGAAAAGCTGTTGCTTTTCGGCGGCGCGATTCAGATGGCCGGCGCGGTAAAAGCCCGCAAGGCCTCCAAACACGCACTTTCTGATTGGATGTCCATCGAAAAAGAGCGTGGTATTTCCGTCACCTCTTCGGTAATGAAGTTCGAATACGCTGATTGCGATATCAATCTTCTGGACACGCCCGGCCACCAAGATTTTTCCGAAGACACTTACCGCGTGCTCACCGCCGTGGACAGCACGCTGATGGTTATCGACGGCGCCAAAGGCGTGGAGACGCAAACGCAGAAACTCATGGAAGTCTGCCGCCTGCGCAACACGCCGATTATCACCTTTATCAATAAGCTCGACCGTGACTGTCTGCCGCCGCTGGAAATTTTATCTGATATCGAAGACAAGCTGCAGATCGAATGCTCGCCTTTATCCTGGCCGATCGGCATGGGCAAACGCTTCAAAGGCGTCTACAACATTTATACCAAGACACTGCATCTGTTCACGCCGGGAAAAGACAGGCGCTCGGAAGAAGGAATCGTCATCAACGATTTATCGGATCCGCTGCTCGATGAACTTCTGGAGAGCCAGGCCAAGGAACTGCGCGAGGAAATCGCCCTGCTCGAGGGCGCGGCCAATCCTTTTGATATCAGAGAATATCTCAAGGCCGGCCAGACGCCGGTTTTTTTCGGCAGTGCCATTAATAACTTCGGCGTCAAAGAATTGCTTGACGCTTTTGTGAAAATCGCCCCGCCGCCGGTGGCGCGGCCGACCACCACGCGCGTGGTGAGTCCCGATGAGGGTGATTTTTCCGGGTTTGTTTTTAAAATTCAGGCCAACATGGACCCGGCGCACCGCGACCGCATCGCCTTCTTGCGCGTCTGCTCGGGAAAATTTCAGCGCGGCATGCGCGTGATGCATCATCGCATCGGCAAGGAAGTGTCACTGGCCAATGCCACCATCTTCATGGCGCAGGACCGCACCAATGTCGAAGAGGCATACCCGGGCGATATCATCGGCCTGCATAATCATGGCACGATAAAAGTGGGCGACACTTTCACGCAGAAAGAACCGCTCAAGTTCACCGGCATTCCGCATTTCGCGCCGGAACATTTCTGCCGCGTGCGGCTCAAAGACCCCCTGCGCATGAAACACCTGCAGAAAGGATTAACTCAGCTTTCCGAAGAAGGAGCTATCCAGGTTTTTCGTCCCGTTTGGGGTTCGGATAATATCCTGGGCGCTGTAGGAGCGCTGCAGTTTGACGTGACCATGGCGCGCCTCAAAGACGAATACAGTGTTTACGCCGATTACGAAAAAGCGGATTACGCCGCCGCCCGCTGGGTCACCTGTGACGACGCGAAAATTATTGAAGACTTTCAGAAAAAGAATCAGTCCAACCTGGCCGTGGATACGGAAGGGAATCTGGTTTATTTGGCGGCAAGCGAATGGCGCCTTGCTCATATCATGGAAGAGTGGCCAAAAGTAAAATTCCACAAAACCATGGAAAAAAGCTGAACAAAAAACCCGTTTGTTCGAAACACACCGACCCGTATATCCGTTTTATTCTGATCTTAACAAGAAATTTCTCTCTTCCTATTTTTCATCAAATAAAGTAGCATTCCCCGAGTACTTGAAAAATTATTTTCTCTTTTTTCGGAAAACGACATGCTGGATCAGAAAAAATCCGTTATTTCCTGGGCAATGTACGACTGGGCGAATTCGGCTTTCGCCACCACCGTGATGGCCGGTTTTTTCCCCATCTTTTTTAAAGAGTACTGGGCCGACCCCAACCTGCCGCAGCAAAGCACTTTTTATCTGGGCATGGCCAATTCCCTTGCCTCTATCATTGTCGCGGCGCTGGCTCCTTTTCTGGGGGCGGTGGCTGATCGCGGCTCGGCCAAAAAGAAATTTCTATTCTTTTTTGCTTTCTTAGGCGTAGTCATGACCGGCTCCCTTTATATGGTGGCACAGGGGCACTGGATGCAGGCGGTTATTTTTTATGTGGCCGCGACCGTGGGTTTTTCCGGCGGCAACATCTTTTACGATTCGCTGATTACCGGCGTTTCTTCGGAAAAGAAAATGGACTTTACATCCACGCTGGGATTCGGCCTGGGCTACATCGGCGGCGGTCTACTTTTCTTGCTCAACGTCCTGATGTTTCAGTTCCCCGCTTTTTTCGGAATTTCCGGCAAAGTCATGGCGATAAAACTTTCGTTTTTATCCGTCGCCATCTGGTGGGCGGTTTTTTCCATACCTCTGTTTCTTTTTGTCAAAGAGCCGAAAGCCGAAAAAGGCGTGCCCCTTTTCCAAGCTGTCGTTGAAGGATGGCAACAACTCATCGGAACTTTGCGCGACATCCGGCATCTGAAAGTGGTGGGGCTTTTTCTGCTGGCTTACTGGTTTTATATCGACGGCGTGGATACGATAATCCGCATGGCCGTCGATTACGGAAAATCACTGGGTTTTGACAGCGGCGCGCTTATTGCCGCCCTGCTGATGGTGCAGTTCATCGCCTTTCCCGCTGCGATATTATACGGTTTGTTCTCCATGCGCATCGGTACCAAAAAAGCCATTATGATTGCTATCTGCGCCTACACTCTCATAACCCTGCTGGCTTTTTTCATGACGCAAAAATGGCATTTCTTTGCGTTGGCCGCCTGCATCGGCCTTTTTCAGGGCGGCATTCAGGCGCTCAGCAGAAGCCTCTTCGCGCTGATTATTCCCGCGAACAAATCAGCGCAGTTTTTTGGCTTTTTCAATATGCTGGGCAAATTCGCGGTGGTTTTCGGACCGGTGATGATGGGTGTCATCACTATTCTTACCGAAAACGTCCGCTATGGAATTTTGTCTGTTACCGTGCTTTTCGTTGCTGGCGGGTTTTTACTCTCCAAAGTAAACATAGAAGAGGGCAAACGAGTGGCAAAAGAATACCTGTAAATAACTACATAAGTACAATCAAGGAGGCGAACATGTCTTCAGAAGATAAGCAAGCTGTAATAGTCTCGGCAATAATAATCGGGGTATGTTTGTTAATAGGACTGGCTACAGGAGGTTATTATATCGGGAAAGGTTCAACGCGCTTCAAATCGGATATCCGCACGGTAACTGTCAAGGGATTGGTGGAAAAAGAAGTAAAAGCCGATCAAGCCGTCTGGACACTGTCTTTTCGGCGGGCCAGTGAAAACCTGAAAGACGCGCACGCCAGAATAACCGCGGATAAAGAATTATCTGTTGCCTTTCTCAAAAAGCAGGGCTTTAAAGAAGAAGAAATTAACTTACAGCCGATGAAAATTGTCGACAAGTTGGCGCGCGATTATGATTCCGGTCAGGCAAATGAACGCTACAGATATGTTGCCACCAGCGCCGTGCGCGTAATGACCAAAAACGTCGGCCTGGTGATAAAATCCCTCGGAGAAACAGAAAAATTGCTCAAAGCCGGTGTGCTCCTTGACGGCCAGATGGATGGCATCGCTAATCCGCGATATACAATCACCGTTTTCAACGAATTGCGGCCGCAACTGCTGGCGGAAGCCACCAAAAACGCGCGGCTGACCGCGCAGCAATTTGCCTCCGATTCCGGAGCGAAAATCGGCAAAATCCGTTCGGCCAATCAGGGAACCATTCAGATTTTCGGCAGTGACGGCAACGATGAATCGGCTTATTATAGCCCGACAAGCACGCCCGTTAAAAAGATAAGGGTGGTGAGCACGTTCGAGTTTGAGCTGAAATAGAATTTTACTTTGTCGGTTTTAGCCGCTTATCCATTCCGGTAAAGCCGCAGTCGGGTTGATAGCAGGTTACATTCATAAATTCGCATTTCTGTTTGCAGGAAGGACAAATCTCCGGTGGCTTGATTTCCACCACAGTATTGCCGCAATTGCTGCATTTCCACGTATTTTTCATAATATTTTGATTGTTTTCCGCCATTTTTAATGTCCCTTCTCCTAATTATTTCTTTATCTTCATTTAGCACAAATGCCGGTATTAATATGCCTTTTATCATTCATGACGAATATTCTTGAAATTATAACTCGTTTCCGGTAAACGGATATACCATTTTATCAGGAAAAATGCATGGCCAAAGGCACAAAGAAAACCGACCTTTCAGGATTGACACTGCTGGGTAAACCGACTAAACCTTCAAAAAAATTAGAGGTGTTTCCCAATCATCATCCCCGGCGCGAATATGTGGTTGTTTTACAGACGGATGAATTCACCTGCATCTGTCCCAAAACCGGCCAGCCGGATTTCGCCAAGATAAAAATAGAATATATACCGGATAAAAAAATCCTCGAATCAAAATCGTTGAAATTATATTTATGGTCCTTCCGCAACCATGGTGTTTTTCACGAGCATGTGACCAACATTATTCTGGATGATTTGGTTGCCGTGCTCCAACCACGATGGTGCAAGGTTAGCGCGCAGTTTGCCGTGCGCGGCGGTATTGGCATAACAATCGACGCCGAGTATAAAAAATAATTGCCTTTATACAAGAAACACAATCGGGCAGACACAGAAACGTTTTTAGGCATAAACAAAAGTTACAAAATGGGTAAACGCAAAGACATTAAAAAGGTATTGATTATCGGGTCCGGTCCCATCGTTATCGGACAGGCGTGTGAATTCGATTATTCCGGCACGCAAGCCTGCAAGGCGCTGCGCAAGCTCGGCTACAAAATAATTCTCGTCAATTCCAACCCGGCAACCATTATGACCGACCCGGGCATGGCCGATATAACTTATATCGAACCGCTCAACGTTCAGGCGCTCACCGAAATAATCGAAAACGAAAAACCCGATGCCATCCTGCCCAACTTAGGCGGACAGACCGGTCTTAATCTCACATCAGAGCTGCACAAAAAAGGAATTTTAAAAAAACATAATGTGCAAGTCATCGGCGTGCAGGTGGACGCCATCGAGCGCGGCGAAGACCGCATCGCTTTCAAAGAAACCATGAAAAAACTGGGCATCGATATGCCCAAAAGTGAACCGGCGACATCCGTGGAAGAGGCGGAAAAAATCGCCGCCGAACTTGGTTACCCTGTCGTCGTCCGTCCGGCTTATACTATGGGCGGCACGGGCGGTGGTCTGGTTTACAATTTGGAGGAGCTGCGTGTTATTGCCAGTCGTGGAATATCGGCGAGTTTAATCGGCCAGATACTGATTGAAGAATCGGTCATCGGCTGGGAAGAGCTGGAACTGGAGGTAGTCCGCGACGCCAAAGGCCAGATGATTACCGTGTGTTTCATTGAAAACGTGGACGCCATGGGCGTGCATACCGGAGATTCCTACTGTACCGCGCCGATGCTGACAATATCCGAAGAATTGCAGAAACGCCTGCAGAAATATTCCTACGATATCGTGGAAGCGATTCAGGTCATCGGCGGCACAAACGTGCAGTTCGCGCATGATCCCCAAACGGACAGAGTTGTCGTTATTGAAATCAATCCGCGCACGTCGCGCTCCTCGGCGCTGGCTTCCAAAGCCACGGGCTTCCCCATCGCGATGATTTCCTCGATGCTCGCCGCCGGCCTAACGCTGGATGAAATCCCTTACTGGCGCGAAGGCACGCTGGATAAATACACGCCCTCCGGCGACTATGTGGTGGTAAAATTCGCCCGCTGGGATTTTGAAAAATTCGCCGGCGCGCAGGATAAACTGGGCACGCAGATGCGCGCGGTGGGCGAAGTAATGAGTATCGGCAAAAATTATAAAGAAGCATTTCAGAAATCCATTCGCTCGCTGGAAAAAAGCCGTTATGGTTTGGGTTTTGCCAAAGACTTCAATAAAAAATCTCTCGATGATTTGATGGAAATGCTGGCCGGGCCGTCCAGCGAGCGCCAATTCATCATGTACGAAGCTCTGCGCAAGGGCGCGACGGTAGATGCCTTACATGCGAAAACTTACATCAAAAAATGGTTTATCCTACAGATGAAAGAACTGGTGGAGCTGGAAGAAAAAATTCTCACCTTTAAAGGCAAACCGCTTCCCGATGATTTGTTGATTCAATCCAAAAAAGACGGCTTTGCCGACAGGTATCTCGCCCAGATTTTAGGAAAGAAAGAAGAGGAAATCCGTAAACAGCGCCTGGTCGCGGGACTTGCCGAGACGTGGGATGCCGTGCCGGTCAGCGGCGTGGAAAACGCGGCGTATTATTATTCAACCTATAATGCTCCGGACACAGTATCTGTAAGCTCGCGGCGCAAAATAATGGTTTTGGGCGGCGGGCCTAACCGCATCGGCCAAGGTATCGAATTCGACTACTGCTGCGTGCACGCGGCATTCGCCCTGCGTGACGAAGGATACGAATCCATCATGGTCAACTGCAACCCGGAAACTGTCTCCACCGATTACGATACTTCCGACAAACTTTATTTTGAACCGCTCACCGTAGAAGATGTTCTTAGCATTTATGAAAAAGAAAAACCCGAAGGCGTGATTTGCCAGTTCGGCGGACAGACACCTTTAAATATCGCCGCGGACCTGGCCAAGGCCGGCGTCAAAATTATCGGCACTTCTCCGGAAACGATTGACCTGGCGGAAGATCGTGACCGCTTCCGTGAAATGATGGAAAAGCTGGGTATTCCCATGCCCGCATCCGGCATGGCCAGCAATCTGGAACAGGCATTGAAAATCGCGAACAAAATCGGCTATCCGCTGATGGTGCGCCCCTCTTATGTTTTGGGCGGGCGCGGCATGGAAGTTGTACACGACGAGGAAATGCTCAAGCGCTACGTTACCGCCGCGGTGGGGGTGACGCCGGAGCGCCCGATTCTTATCGACAAATTTCTGGAAAACGCCATTGAAGCCGAAGCGGACGCAATTTCCGACGGCACGGACGCTTTCGTTCCGGCGGTGATGGAACATATCGAACTGGCCGGCGTCCATTCCGGCGATTCGGCCTGTGTGATTCCGCCCATCAGTATCCCCGCGCGCCATATCGACACAATAAATGATTACACAAAAAAAATTGCAGTGGCTTTCGGCGTCGTTGGTCTAATGAATATACAATACGCCATCGCCAATGATATCGTCTATATTCTGGAGGCCAACCCGCGCGCCTCGCGCACAGTGCCGCTGGTATCCAAAGTATGCAATATCTCCATGGCGCGTGTCGCCGCGCAGATCATGTTGGGCAAAAAGCTCAAGGATTTAAATCTAAAAAATAGCGTTTTACGCCATTTCGGCGTAAAAGAAGCGGTTTTCCCCTTCAACATGTATCAGGAAGTGGATCCCGTGCTCGGGCCGGAGATGCGTTCCACCGGCGAAGTACTGGGGCTGGCCGATTCCTTTGGTCTCGCCTATTTCAAGGCGCAGGAAGCAACGGGTCAGAGTCTGCCCGGCGAAGGCGTCGTGCTGATCACAGTGGCGGACGCGGATAAAAACGGCATGCTGGAAGTGGCGCGCGCGTTTGAAAAAATCGGCTTCAAAATACGGGCTACAGAAGGAACACATAAAATTTTCGCCGCAAAAGGAATTGCATCCGAACCAATCTTGAAGATGCACGAAGGCCGCCCGAACATCGTTGACGCGATTAAAAACGGCGAGATACAACTGGTCATCAACACGCCCGCGGGCAGGCTTTCCAAATACGATGATTCCTACATACGCAAAGCGGCCATCAAATATAAAATACCTTACATCACCACTACCGCCGCCGCAGTTGCCGCTGTTAAAGGCATTACCGCCTTCCGCCAAGGACACGGGCGGGCAAAATCTTTACAAAGTTACCACAAGGAGATTAAATAATTTATACAAAGCCTTCATGGCAATCACTGCTGTTCAACCACTGTACATAACAACTTCTGCAACGCTTCAAAACCAAGTCTGCTTGTATACAAAAATATTTGTACTAAAAAACTTACAACTTTTTGAGTTTATTCAAATATAAAAATGGAGGAAAATTCATGAGCTACACAAAGGATTACAAAAGCAAATTAGTATCCGCTGATAAAGCAGTGCAAGTTGTCAATTCCGGCGACGTTGTGGACTACGGCTTTTTTAACGGGAAACCTGTCATTCTGGACAAAGCGTTAGCCGATCGTGCCCCGGAACTGCGTGATGTCAGCGTATTCACGGCGGTCACCGTTCCCCCCTCTCCGGAAGTCATCAAACACGAGGGAAGCTTTATCTACATTGACTGGCAGTGGAGCAAGCTTACCAGAATGCTGCACGCGTTCGTGCAACCCACCTACTACTGTCCCATCCTTTACCACCGTGGACCTTTTTACTACCGAGAACTTCTCACCCAGGATCCCAATGAAAATTTCACGAGAGACTATCGCTCGGTTTACTACAATGACCCTTCCAAAAAGGGTACAACAAAATGGATTGCTATGATGCAGGTAGGCCCCATGGACAATGCTGGTTATTTCAACCTTGGCCCGCAGAACTCGGAAACATCGGCCAAAATTGAGAACGCCGATATTGTCCTCGTCGAAGTAAACCCCAACATGCCCAAGTGTCTTGGCGGCAACGAAGAATCCGTTCATATTTCACGAGTAGACTACATCGTCGAAGCGCCGTCTGATCAGATGTTGTACGACGCGCCTCAGGTTGAACCTACAGACGTGGAAAAACAAATTGCCCAGAACGTTATGAAATACATTTATGACGGTTGCTGCATTCAGCTTGGCATCGGCGGCATGCCAAACATGGTGGGGAAACTGATTGCGTCTTCCGACCTGAAAAACCTGGGCGGTCACACGGAAATGTTCGTTGATGCCTACGTGGACATGATTGAATCAGGAAGAATGAACGGATCAAAAAAAAGCATCGACCGCTATAAATGTTCTTACACTTTCGCCATCGGCTCAAAACGTATGTACGATTTCATGGACAACAATCCCGCCCTTGCCTCTTATCCGGTAAACTATACCAACGACCCCCGGATAATCGCGCAACTTGACGACATGATCAGCATCAATAATGCGATAGAAGTTGATTTGTTGACTCAGGTAAATGCGGAAAGCAGCGGAACATGGCAGGTCTCCGGCAATGGAGGCATGTGGGATTTTGTTCTCGGTTCCCAGTGGTCGAAAAAGGGCAAAAGCTTCATATGTCTTGCCTCGACCCACACCAACCAAAAAGGTGAGGTAAAGTCCCGCATAGTGCCGCAGTTGCCACTCAGTTCAGTGGTAACCATTCCTCGGCAGATGGTGGATTACATCGTCACGGAGTACGGCGCGGTGAAGCTCACTGCTTGTCCCACGTGGATGCGTGCTGAAAAAATCATCAGCATTGCCCATCCCGATTTCAGGGAAAACCTGATAAAGGAAGCGAAAAAAATGAAAATCTGGCGCCAATCGAACAAAAAGTAACATCCGAATTTTAATTCAAGCGCAGCCTGAGCTTCTTGCTTGGGCTGCACATATCTTCTGTGCACATCAATCCATACAACTTCTTAAAAAAACACCGCTGGGCAAAGTCACTGTAAAGTTATCACGCCGAGATAAAGTAAAAATAGCTGTTGTGTTATTCCCCTACGCAACCGCCGAATCCAGAAAATTATTCTCTTTGTCTTTTTTCCAAATGCAGTAACATTTCGCTTACTCTCAAAAAATACAAACTGCGCGTATTAATTATTGAAATAAAAAATGAAATGCCTCAAATATCACGCGTTGGGCAATGACTATATTGTGTTAAGTCCAGAATCATTTCCGTCTGAGATGACGCCGGATATAGTTAGTCTTAAAAGTGTGCGAGGGCGTAATGACGAATGAGATGTTCACTAAAAAATGAACTCCCAAAATTTTAGCTACAGTCGCACATCGCGCTCCGGCGGATCTTTTCTTTATAAAAACCCCAAATCCCGCAGAATTTCTCTGGCTCTGTCCGCCTCGTCGGATTTCACCAAAAGCCGGGCGTAGGCGCCGGCGGCGATAAGCATGACCGGGTTGTCGCCCTGAAAATAATAAGTGACACCCTCGCCTTCAAGAACTGATTTTATAAAAGCGACTTCGCCCTGATTATAAGTGGAAAACACTTCCACGAATTCCTCATCGCCTTTCTCATCCGCAGGCTCCGCAGGTAATCTATCTACCAGCTCAACACCGCAGTCGGCGCATTGATAAAATCCCTGCCGATATTCGCTTTTACATTTCGGGCAAAACATTTTGTGTGCCGATTCCGGCTTTCATTTAAACTTCAGGGTAAATACACGCCTGTCCCTATAAAATAGTTTGTTCCCGGGATAGGTTCCACATAACCGATTTTTTTCTGCTCCCCCTTGGCGCCGGGCTTCAGCCAGTTATACTCAACAAAGCCACCGCCTTTTTTCGCCGCGGTACTCAATTCGCGTATAACATATTTGCCTTTGACGTCTTTATGATTATAAAGATTCTTGCCCTGCAAATCTTTCTGGGTCGCATGAGCAATATTCACGCAATCGAAATTGTAAGCGTAAAAATATCCCGAGTTATCGGGATAGAAGCGTATGGGACTGATAAAGGAACGAATCAAGGCGATGCGCTCCTTCTCCGTTTTTAAATCCTTCAATATTTCAGCCAATCCAAGTGCTGCGGAATGCACGACGGTATGAGCAATATCTTTATGACATGCAACAGACTTGTCGTCATTCGCCTGAGCAAAACAAGTATGCGCATTAATGGCTGTCAGTGTTAAAAGAGATACAGCCGCAAGTAATACCGCTGCCCTCAGAATCCGAAAGTCTTGAAAACATTTTTTTATCATCGTAAAATTTTCCTCCTTACAAGCGACGACACTATTAATTTAGTGCGATGATTAAATCACCGGGAATGATTTTGTCAACCGAATTATTATTGCCAGTCCCTTCTTAACAAAATCATTCTTTCCTGCCCGTTAGAGCGGTTGACTATGCCGCTCGCCGCTACGGGAGAAATAATTCATGTCATATTCGATTTCCCGAGCCAGGAGCTTCAGTTTCAAATATCGCGTGGGAGCGGCAATTCTTTCTTGACATATCTGACACGCTTGTCTCCAATTATCCGGCAACATTTTGTTCATTACACATTTTATCACTTTATTTCACTTCAACGCCTGACTTTATGCAAATGTTTATGACTTCACCGCAGATTTAAAGTTATGTGTCATGACACACTATTGTGTTGACACAGTAATGTGCCAACACACGTTATGTCAAAAGACTCTGGCAAAGCAGAACATAAATAATATAATAAATACAACATATTATAATTATTAATGAATTTATGCTTCTGGCACATATTTTGTAGCTTTTTCTTTCTTTTAAAATATAGAAGAAAGGGGAAAGATTCATGAAAAAGAAAATAATTTTTGCTTTACTGTTATTTGCAGGCTTTGCTTTTGTTTTAAGCGGGTGCGGGAAATCATCTTCCGTGAAACCCACTACTGCGGAGAAGCCGACGGCTCCAAAACTTAGAATTTACGACATCATGGCCTGTGACGTATATGTCGATTTTGATGCTTCTTACTCAGACGAAAAAATAAAAA
>Ga0208198_1000911_pt1 | contig 29679 bp, 27 predicted proteins | sample AD_JPNTR2_MetaG_FD_184446 | JGI IMG/M metagenome (GOLD analysis project Ga0208198, IMG submission 184446) | Active sludge microbial communities of municipal wastewater-treating anaerobic digesters from Japan - AD_JPNTR2_MetaG (SPAdes) (version 2) | ecosystem: Engineered > Bioreactor > Anaerobic...
TGTGGATGACAATATGGATGTGATTGTCCATGATGCAGTAGGCTATCAGCTTAAAGTCATATTTTTGTTTTGTTCTGTTCAATATGTCGACAAAGCAGGCTTTAAAGTACTCCTCCTGCATCATATCACGCCACTCGATACAGCGGCTCATGATGTGATAGGTATGCTCGGGCAGTTGTAGGCGCAATTTCCGTGCCATGGGTATTCCTCCGTGTTGTTATAATAATTGAAATCCCTACTATTCATAACGCCGGAGATGAAAAATATTAAAAAGAATTGAGCATTTTTTTATACTTTTTGTGATTTTTTTAAAAAACACTAACTATAAGGGGGTCAGAGCTTATATTTTTTATACAATAAAATAGACATCAATAAATGTTCCCAGAAATAGAACAGGAGCTATAAATGAATTTACCTTAAAAAATTCTTTTATTGCAGGTTCTATATCCTTTCTTCGAGCTAACATCTGCTGATAAATAAAAATTATCCCAACACAAAGAACACTTATCCAGTAAGCCTCTTTCATGTTTGTAAGCATTCCTGCAATTATTAATGATGAAAACGATAAAAGATACAACAACGATGAAATAATAAGAGCAGTTTTAACGCCATATCGTGATGGGATAGAATACAATCCTTCCTGCCTGTCAAAATCAACATCTAACAGTGCATACACAACATCAAGACCTGCAATCCACATCATGATGGCACAACCCAGTATAAACGGGATCAATGTAAACTCTCCTGTTGCAGCAAGATATCCTCCTATAGGAGCTGCCGCCTCTACAACGCCTAAATACAGATGCGATGCCGATGAAAACCGTTTAAAGTATGAATAACTTACCAGAAGAACTATCGCCAAAAATGAAAGATAAAAACAAAGCATATTGAGCATATACGAAGAAAAAATAAATACCACACATGAAATGACCGCTACGATAAGTACCTCCTGTTTGGTTACCTCACCTCTGGGAAGCGCTCTTTCCTTTGTGCGTGGATTTTTTGCATCTATCTCTGCATCAATCAGCCTGTTAAAACACATTCCAGCCGTACGTGCTGCTACCAGTGCTAATGAAGCAAATATCCATGTTGTTAGCGTTCCGCCGCCTGCAAATAAAATGCCTAAATAGGCAAATGGCAATGCAAAAGCCGTTTGTTCTATCAATATAAGCTGCGACAGTTTTTTAAAATCCATACTCTTTCCACCTCTTTGCAACCAGTGCAATGATATCATCACGCATTGTTATCTCATCAGGCCAGTCACGACCCATACCTTCTTCTTTTGTTTTACGGGTTGCATCAATCCCCATTTTCCCGCCAAAGTTAGCAAACGGTGCTGAATGGTCAAGAGCATCCAGCGGACCCTCCACAATCATGAGATCCCTGCGCGGGTCAACATTGTTTAAAAGTTTCCATACCACCGTACTATAATCACGCAGATTAACATCATCATCAAAAACTACAACATATTTTGTTGATGCCATCTGACCCAATCCCCACAGTGCATTGATAACCTTCTTTGCCTGCGCAGGATACTCTTTTTTTATAGATACAAGTGCACAGTTATGAAAAACACCTTCAAGAGGAAGCTCTATATCTGCAATCTCCGGAATTACCATTTTCAAAAATGGTAAAAATATACGCTCGGTTGCCTTGGCCATGTAACAATCTTCCATGGGTGGTTTCCCTACGATGGTGGCAGGATAAACGGGATTATCGCTTGTTGTAATACAGGTTACATGAAACACCGGATAGATATCTGCAGCAGAGTAAAATCCCGTATGATCACCAAATGGCCCCTCCATTGTTTCATCACCGGGATTAACATATCCTTCAATGATAAACTCGGCATGGGCAGGCACCAGCAAATCAACTGTTTTTGCTTTTACCAGCTCAACAGGCTCTGACCCCAGAAAACCAGCAAAAAGCATCTCATCTACATCAGGTGGCAGCGGTGCTGTAGCAGCATAGATTATAGAAGGACTGCCTCCCAGTGCCACGGCTACCGGCATCTGTTTCTGCAACTGACAATATTTCCGGTAATGACGTGCACCATCTTTATTATACTGCCAGTGCATTCCGGTTGTTGTGTTACTAAATTTATGCATCCGGTACATGCCAGCATTCTGCAAACCGGTTTCCGGGTCCTTTGTTATAACTATCGGCAGGGTTAAAAACGGCCCGCCATCCTTAGGCCAGCATGTCAAAATGGGCAGAGCATCAAGCAACGCACCCTGCATTAGTACATGTTTCTGGCAGGGGGCCGTACCAACTACCTCTGGCATAATCCTGGCAATATCCTTCAATGTAAGCAGGGCTTTAACTTTATCCATAAAATTTTTAGGCGGCTGCATCGTAATGAGGGAATAAATTTTTTCACCAATTTCATCAAACGAATTGCACTGCAACGCCATCTGCATGCGCTGGTAACTGCCAAATGCATTGATAAGTACAGGATACTGTGAACCCTTTACCTTTTCAAAAAGAAGTGCCGGCCCACCATCTTTGCTCACGCGGTCAGCAATCTGGGTAATTTCAAGATACGCATCAACCTCTGGTATAATGTGTTTAAGCTGCCCGGCTTTTTCTAACGTGTTAATAAAATCTTTCAGATCTTTATATCCCACGGTTGCCTCTTTATTATGTAAATGCACCTCATTGTATAGCAAAATTGTTAAATGCAAGTATTTTTTCATTGTATAGTGTGTTATACAATTCTGTGTCATCCGGGCGTGCCCCCGCTGACGCGGGGTCGGGCTGCTGCGGGCTATGGCCACAGGTGTTTTACATAACAATGCATATAATTATATACCCCTACCTTGTACATCACGATGCGCCCCTGCAATTGGGCATACTATGCCTGCAACACCTGTGGCTGGCTTTGCCACCCTCCGCATCCCTCACGCATATTAATCCCTATAAACATTATATGGTACAATTATAGTATGGTTAAAAAGTGGGGTCAGAGCCTTACCACATACTCGAATTGGGGCATGTCATTGTTGCTCACTCGATTCATATAATAAAAAAGGCAAGCAAACAGCGCCCGCCTTTTTATGATACATACAACTACCTGTTTAAACAGTCGCAAAGCTTTCCTCTGGAATATGTAACATTGAAATATCCTGACTCTTTATTGCCTTTGCATACGATTGTGCATGAGGCAACACATGAGCAATATAATAGCGTGCACTATGAATTTTGCCACAATAAAATGCTGCTTCCTTATGCTCTTTTGCTAACTGTGCCAGTGCATTTGCATCATTGACATCAATATGATTTTCTTTACCGATAGCATCTAACTTTTCATAGGCAATGCCACTCTGCCAGAATAATAACCAGCCAAGAGTAACCGTCCCCATTAGATTCAGGAATGAATATGCATTGCTTATTGGAATTAAAAATTTGCCTTCCTTACCGCATTGAACAAAGAACATACCCATATCAGCCAGTATATTAACAGCATCGTGAATATCTTTTGAGATATCTGTTAATCGTGGATTGTCTTTATAACGTGTTAATGTTTTATTGATCTCACCTAAAAAATTGATAAAATTAGCACCCTTCTTCTGTGCCATCTTCCTTCCCACCAGGTCTAATGCCTGAATGCCATTAGTACCTTCATATATTGATCCAATCTTCAAATCACGCATAAACTGTTCAACCGGATAATCCTGGCAATAGCCATAACCGCCATAAATTTGTATTGCAAGCTCGGTTACTCTAAATCCCATATCGGTACAATACGCTTTGGTAATTGGTACCAGCAATTCCATAATGCCGTGCCATTTTTCTGCTTCATCACCCTCACTTGCCTCTTTACGGTCAATAGCCAATGCACATAAATATACCAGGGCTCTCATACCTTCTACATGCGATTTCATCCATAACAGCATCCTGCGTACATCAGGATGATTTATAATAGGTACTCGTGGTGCTTCGGGATTTTGCATATTCATTAAATCTGCACCCTGTTTGCGTTCTTTTGCATAGTTCAATGCGTGCAAATAGGCAATGGAAGCAGTACCCAATCCCTGTAAACCCATTCCAATGCGTGCTTCATTCATCATCTGAAACATTATCTTCATGCCCTGACGTGGATTCCCTAACAGTTCAGCATAACAATTGCCATTGTCGCCAAAACTCATTGAGCAGGTGGCACTTCCCTTTAATCCCATTTTATGCTCAATACCGGTTATAGTAACATCATTCCTTTCCCCAATTGTTCCATCGTCATTCACCAGATATTTTGGGACAAGAAATATTGAAATACCTGCAGTTCCTGAAGGGTCACCCTCAATACGCGCCAGTACAGGATGAACAATATTTTCAAAAAGGTCGGAATCACCTCCTGATATGAATATCTTACTTCCTACTATCCTGTAGGTGCCATCAGGTTGAGGAATAGCTTTTGTTTTCAAATTACCGACATCTGAACCTGCCTCCGGTTCAGTTAAAACCATCGTACCACCCCATTTCCCTTCATACATCTTATACATGTACTTATTCTTCTGCTCTTCAGTGCCGTATACCTCTATGAGGTGAGCAGCGCCAACAGCAGCTTCAGGGTATAACAAAAAGCCCATATTAAACACATAGTACTCACGTGCAGCCAGATCTATTACATAGGGGAAGCCCTGTCCTCCAGCTTCGGGCGATACCGCCATGGTAAAAAGTCCACTATTATTCATTGTTTTATGCAAATGGTGATAACAATGGGGAACCTTTACCTCACCATTAATCAGTTTTGCACCTTCCCTGTCACCTTCCATATACGAAGTCAATACTTCCTCTTCGGATATTCTTTTTGACAGGTCAATTGCCATATCAAACATATCCTTTGAATAATCGGCAAAACGAGGCGTTGAAAACAACTCCTCCAATCCTAGCATCTCGTACAACACAAATTCCTGATCTCTTCTGTCAACTATCAAGCTCATATACAACCTCATTGTTATAATTATATTAATTTATATATATAAATATAGTTAGCAATTATACATTCACAATATTTTATTATAATTTTATAAGTGCTCTCAATAAAGTTTCAATGGCCGGATATCCCGCCACTCATAAGGTAATGGTAAACATGTCATTCTGAGCCGAAGGCGAAGAATTTCGACGTTTTGTGAATGAACAGATTCTTCAGTCGCTGGCGCTCCCTCAGAATGACAATGGCAAGGACATCATCCTGAATCATGTCCTGAACTTATTTAAGAATCTAACGTTACATATTTTGATTCCGGGTTAAGTCCAGAATGACGGGAGTGATGACATGTCATTCTGAACGGAGTGAAAAATCTCAACTTTTTGTGAACGAATGGATTCTTCGGGACTGCGTCCATCAGAATAACCTGGAAACAATGCTCCCCTCGCCTTGCGAAGGAGAGGGGACAGGGGTGAGGTTTATTTCTATTTTCGTTTTGCTATTTATTTATAATATTGTAACACTGTTAATAATATTTAGTTGAACTCTTTAAAAATTCGGTCATGGTGCTATCAATATCTTTTATTCCTTTATAATATGTTTCGGATATATTCAGCAAAACATCATAGAAATACATCAGATGAGGTATATAAAATTCGTTTTTTAACTGATTCTGGATGGGGAATGCCAGAGTATTTTTTACCTCTGAAAGTTTTTTATCAGTAACTATTGGTTTATTATTTTTAACAAAGGTAAAAACGATATCGTCCGTTCCCAATGTATTAGGGGATGGATCGACAATTTTTACCTCTGTAACGCTATTTTCGTAATAATTTTCCTCTCTAATAAGTGACTCTATTTTATTAATAGTGGTTCCGTTAGTATATATTTTAATGGATTTTAGTTTCTGTAATTTTATTTTATTGGGTATGATATCATCATTAATAAAAAAGTGTTTCTCAAGATAAATAAAATCATTCCCCTGCGTGTACGAAACCTGAAATGGAAGCAACCGTATATCTTTAATTGTCATCAATTTGTATGTAGCTATTGTGTCTTCGATCCGTTTGCAAATGCTAAGGATTTGCTGGTCCAATTGTTTACTTTCTTCTGTTAAATTTTGGGATGTCAAAGTAGTATTTTTAGCTTCCTGTGAAAACCCAGGATTAGCAGCTATTAAAACAGCAACTATCACCACAATACTGTATAACGATTTACGCATGTATATCCTCCGTAGAATAATTTGAAAACATATCTCACTAAATAATGTAAGTCAAATTGCTTACTATAAAATTTTTACTAATATACTGCCATCTATTATCAAATGTCAATATAATTTTTATGAAGAAAATAATTACCAATAAAAACAATATTGACAATTTATACGCCATTCCATACATTTAATACATTACTGAAATTTTAAGTGCTGAAAGGAAATAGCAATGAGCAACATTAATATTAATGATGAAAATTTTTCTGACCTGCTTGAACAATCATTTATAAAGGGTGACAGCCTTTCAGCTGGAGATGTTGTTAAGGGAACAGTGATTCTTGTGACTGACGAAAGTATTTTTGTTGATATTCAGGCAAAAAGTGAGGCGGTATTAGATGCAAAAGAATTTATAGATGATAATGGTACAAAAAATATAAAAGCTGGTGATAGTATTATAGCGTATGTTGCTGCTATAAAACATGGTGAAATAATCTTAACTTCGGCTATTGGCAAAGGACATATCTCACAAGATTTGCTGTATACAGCATATAAAAACCATTTACCGGTATATGGCGTTGTAAAGCAGAGCACCAATGGCGGATTTATTGTATCAATTGGTGGTATTCAGGCTTTTTGCCCATTGTCACAGATTGACAGCAGGGTTGGCAATAATGAAGCTTACCTTAATAAAAGTTTTCATTTTTCCATCATGCGGTATGAACAGCAGGGTAAAAATATCATCCTTTCACGAAGGAGCTTACTTGAAAAAATAAAAGAAGAAACCGTTGCTCAACTTAAACAACAACTCAAAATTGGTGATGTTGTTACTGCTACCATCAATCAGGTAATAGATGCAGGGCTGTTGGTACATCTGGACTTACTTGATGCTTTTATTCCTCGAAGTGAATGTTCATATAGTCGGGTATTTCACCCTGATAATTTTAAACAGGGTGAAAACATTACAGCAAAGATTATTGATTTAGATTGGGATAAAGTAAAAATTACCTTGAGTATAAAGGAAATTTTACCAGAGCCATGGAGCTTTATTAACCAATTCCAGATAGGCAATACCTATACAGGAACTGTCAACAAAATAATTAAAAATGGAGCATTTGTTGAGCTGAAAGAAGGGCTTGAAGGTTTTATACCCCTATCCCGTATGAGCTATAGTAAAAAAATTAATGATCCACACAGTGTTTGCAGCGAAGGTGATACTGTCCAGGTTACCATTATTGATATTGACGAGAGCAACAAAAAGATAACACTTGAACTGGTAACCAGTGAAGAAAATCCGTGGCTTACTATTAATAATACTATGACCGAATCAATATATACTGCAACGATTGAAGAGATTACATCAAAAGGACTTGTAGTGAATTTGCCAAATCAGATACGAGCATTTTTACCACTAGAGCACTGTGCTATCGACAAAAATGCAGACATTACAAAATTGTACCAGAATGGTAATGCCATTAAAGTTGCTTTACTACAGGTGGATGCTGATGATAGGCGATGTTTAGTATCAGAGAAAAAAGCAATTGAAGTTGAAGAACGCAGTGCATACCAGCAATTTGCTGCTTCAAATTCCAGCAAAGGATCAACCGCATTTGGCCAGCTTTTCAAAAAGAAATATGATGAACTGCTTGATAAAGGTAATAAACCATAATTATCATGGGAAATGGCAATTCACACAATGAACTTTTAGCCTACAGGTCATATCTTGAAAATAATATTCAATATATAACCGAGATAAATAAAAAAATTGAAAAACTTATTTTGCAACTTGAAAAAGAACATATTTCAATAAACGACTGTTTTGTACATCTTGAAAGTTATATTAATATATTATTAAACATCTACTCGCGTTTTACGTCGCCTGGAGGATATGACTATTGTTTAAAGCTAAAATCACTTGTACAGAAATATCAGCAGATCGAAAATTCTGAGATTCAACTTTCTGCGCTCTATTACATTCACTCAAAAATACTGTCATTGCAGGAAGAGCATATCGCAACATTCCCTTCACTTACGCCAAAAAAAGACCTATACAGGGAACTATCGCCCACAAAAAACCATGAGGAAATTGATGTGGCAAACTTTGCTTACAAATGGTTAACGTTTAAACGCAACAACATCTGCTTTATTGTTTTATTTGATAGTTACCGTATTATGGATATCTCACAGTTCAATGATTTTAAGGCGCTTTCACAAAATTTTTATGTTGCTACAATTGATAACAGCACCATTACCATACGTGACCCCCTGAGGCTTGATGAACAGCCTTCGCGCTCAATTGTGCTTGTTACCTATGCAAGAGATACCTTTGGTTATTTTTATGATACTATCGGGAAAAAGCTGGGTGCACAAAAAAATATTATTGCACGAATGTTAACAAGGACACAAAGCACATCGTCGCTACAATATGGAAGGGTACGCCTTTTTGGCGATAGTTATATTTATTTGAAACATGTTGACATAACAAAAGACCAGACACTTTAAATTTCTTCATCACTGCTTCCCAGATAAAAATATGACTGTATTTCTTCAGATGACACCTTGCCAACTCTTATTATTTTAAGTTTTCCATTTGCAATATTGATGAGAGTTGGACGAGGATGACGTTTACATAACTCTTCAATAATTACAATAGCATCAACCTTTTTCTGAAAATTGCTGATTATATCCTGCTGCTGGGCTGAACCTCTGGTAATGTGCATAATATTAACAGCAATGAGTGGAAGCCCTGTGCGTTCAATTATCTCATGTACAAACTTTGTTTTAGGATACCGCAATGCTATTTCTTTGTCTGTATTTTGCCGTTGAGGAACAATAACTGTTACTTCCCCTGGCCATATCCTGTGAAGAAAATCGTATTGCAACTTACTTACCGTTGCAAGCGATTCTAACATTTTAAATGATGTAATGAGTCGTACAAATTTTTTTGATCTGGATTTTATTAAATTTCGTATTTTTTGTTCAACAATACTGTTGGACATACCAACAATCTCATATTGAGAATCAACAGGAAGAACAACAATACCATTTTGAAGTAAAATATGAGATACCCTGTTTATAACTTCACTATCGATACTACCATCTTTTTTAAATTTTTTTATGATAATGATATCGTCATTTTTGCAGCGAGACTCTACAAATTGCATCATCGCAATTTACCTTTTGCTGTAATAAATGATACACAATCCTTCCCGCAACATTACTTTCACAAATTCTATAATGAGCATAATGTAAATGCAAGCATTTTATATGTATTGTATCCTGTAATCCACCAACGCCTCTTTTCAATATATTTAAATAGTCATCATTAATATCAGTACCAAAATATTTTTCGTATAAACTCTTTCTTAAAAAGTAGAAATGAGCATGTGCTTTTGCCATTTCCTGTTTTAACTGATTATCTGAATTGATTAAATTTCCAATTTTTGTTATGTATCCTTTATTTTCAAGCTGGTGGATGACATCATTGAGGTAGGGGCATGTAAGCCACAGAATATTGGACAATGATTGATAATCTATTAAATCATTAACTATAGGTGATAAAAGAATAATTTGAGGAAATCCAAAGTTGCATTTTTCAAATATACCGGAAACAGCATCAGTGGTTCCTTTAAGCTGCCATTGTAAAACCTGCAAATCTCGCTGATTAAGTTTAGAATTGTATGGTATCATATAGTATTCATTATAGCACTACAGGTTTTCTTCTATGATGGAGCAACACTCCTAACATTATCAAAGCAGAAAATGTAATCCAGAATATTCGTCCATACTGGATATATTGCAAATATTTCTCATGTTGTGTTTGAAATAATGAGTCTTCTCTATGTTTTGTACTATCTGGTATATCCTTGAACTGATAAACCTTTGCTCCTTTGGGGATATAACCAGCATTGATGCTTTCCTGTAACATGTACATTGAATACATTTTATTATTGTCCAGCCGATTGATCTTATTAATCTGCTGCTGTTTCAAAGCTATCTGATCCTGTATATGCTGGATATCATGTTTAAGAATTACTCTCTTCAGTATGCCACTATCGCTCAATACAAAGAAGTACACACTGAAGAGGATAAGTATAACAATAAACAATGTAAATTTTGTGTTATGGTTTACCAATGGAATAAAATACCCTTCTGCCATTAAATTTTGCAAAAACACCAAGCTGCTCCTCAATACGAAGAAGCTGATTATATTTTGCTAAACGGTCAGTACGGGAAGCCGAACCTGTTTTAATTAATCCAGTATTCATTGCAACTGCTAAATCAGCAATAGCAGGATCTTCAGTTTCACCTGAACGATGCGATATAACAGCAGTGTAACCAGCACGCTTTGCCATTTCAATTGCTTCGATAGTTTCGGTTAACGTACCAATCTGATTTAATTTTATAAGTATGGAATTGGCTACCTTTTTTTCAATACCCTTCTGGAAGATTGATGTGTTGGTAACAAATACATCATCACCAACAAGCTGTACCGTATTCTTTGCTTTATCAGTTAACAGCTTCCAGCCATCCCAATCATTTTCGGCCATACCATCTTCTATTGAAATAATTGGATATTTATTTATCCATTCAAGATAAACATTGACCATCTCCTCAGATGTTTTTTCTGGTTTTTCTTCGGCTGCCATCACATATTTACCGTTTTTATAAAATTCACTTGCTGCAGCATCTATAGCCAGGTAAATGTCCTGCCCGGCTTTAAAGCCTGCTTCTTTTATTGCTTCCAGAATTACCTCAAAAGCTTCGGCATTGGATTTTAAATTTGGTGCAAAACCTCCTTCATCACCTACACCGGTATTATATCCTTTTTTGGTTAATACTTTTTTCAAAGCGTGGAATGTTTCAACACCCATGCGCAATGCTTCTTTGAAACTATCGGTACCTACCGGAACTATCATAAACTCCTGAATATCAACATTATTATCAGCGTGTTTTCCACCATTCAGGATATTCATCATTGGGACAGGCAACTCGCATGCTCCAACTCCGCCAATGTATTGATATAATGGCATCCCCAATGTTTCAGCAACCGCTTTGGCACATGCCATTGATACACCTAAAATTGCATTAGCCCCTAATTTAGCTTTGTTTGGTGTGCCATCAAGATCTATTAACGTTTTATCAATCTCAATCTGACGTAATGCATCCATCTCAACGACAGCGCCTGATATAATTTCATTGACATTTTGTACTGCCTTAAGCACACCCTTGCCATTATAACGTGCTTTGTCGCCATCCCTTAATTCAATTGCCTCATGTTCGCCAGTTGATGCACCTGACGGCACAGCAAACCTGCCAGCAATCCCTGAAGAAAGCTCAACATCAACTTCTACAGTAGGATTGCCCCGTGAATCCAAAATCTCACGTGCATGGACATCGGTTATAATAGTCATGATACAACTCCTTCATAATTATAATATACATTATCTATAAGTAATACATTTTCATAATCAATGCAATCATTGATAGCTGTAATGTGCAAGTATAATTTTAGTTTTTGGTTTATAGTATAATGGGAATATATGTTCGATAGTTATTTTTAACCCTCCCTTTACTAACGGATAGCCAATTTACAACGTTACCATCCCTTTGATAAAGGGAGGGCCAGGGGGGTTGCATCACTGAAAAATATATTTCATACAAAATAATTCTTGAACAATTCAGCACAGTTGCTATCAATTTAACTATTGCAATAATTACCATAGTATAATAAAAAGGAGCGTACAATGAAACCAATTGCACTGAATGACTTTATATACTGGGTTGGCGGTATCGACTGGGATTTGCGAAACTTTCACGGTTACCTTACACAGCGTGGTTCAACATACAATGCCTATTTAATCATGGATGAAAAGATTACCCTTATTGATACCGTTAAATATTATCTCATGGATGAGATGCTTGAACGCATTTCATGCATTGTTGACCCTTCTAAGATTGATATTATCATATCAAACCATGTTGAAATGGATCATTCAGGCGGACTTCCACAGCTTATGGAATTGTGCCCCAATGCCATGCTTATAACCTCGCCAAACGGTGCAAAGGGATTGGAAGCTCACTACAAAAAAAACTGGAACTATACCGTCATGAAGACCGGCGATAGCATATCATTAGGAAAAACAAGCTTGCAATTTATCCTTGAGCAGATGGTTCACTGGCCTGACAACATGGCCTGTTATATGCCTGAGACTAAAATTTTGTTTTCCAACGATGCCTTTGGACAGCATATTGCAACATCAGAACGCTTTGATACAGAATATCCCCTTGACATTATCATGAATGAAGCAAAAAAATACTATGCCAATATTGTTTTGCCCTATGACAAGCAAACACAGAAAGTCCTTGATGCCGTAAGTACGTTAGACATTGCCATGATTGCACCAAGTCACGGCATACTATGGAAAGATCATGTTCAGGCGATAGTAACCATGTATAGGAGCTGGGCTGCCAATAAAACAACCAACAAAGCTCTCATCATCTACGACACCATGTGGAATTCCACAAAATTAATTGCCCACGCTATAAAAAATGCCTTTGAGGAAAAAAATATTCCCGTACAGCTTTATGATTTGAAAACTATACATATTTCAGACATTATGACCGAAGTACTTGACGCACACTATATCTGTGTTGGATCACCAACGCTTAACAATAACATGCTGCCAACCGTTGCTGCATTCTTAACCTACTGCAAAGGTCTGGCACCAAAGAACCGTGTGGGACTGGCATTTGGGTCGTATGGTTGGGGCGGCCAGAGCGTTGCGCAGGTAGAGGACGTACTGCAGCAGATGGGCTGGCGATTGCTTCCCGCTATTAAAGTTAATTATGTGCCACAAAAACAATTGCTGGTAACTATCGCCCAGGAGGTTTATGAAAAAATTAATGAAATTGACTTTTAACATAAAACTTTGTATTTTATAAAAGCATGCAATGAGTTCATAATACCATTATAACGGTAACCACTATGGAACAATACAAACACTATTTAGAATCAAAAGGAATCTCGCCATCGTACCAGCGATTAAAGATACTGGAATATTTAGACCAGAACAGGTCGCACCCAACCGTTGATGAAATCTATTCCGCACTGCTTCCGCTCATCCCTACGCTGTCTAAAACAACGGTTTATAATACCGTCAGCCTTTTTGTTCAACAGGGGCTTGTACAGATGCTGCTGCTTGATAATGTAGAAGCACGGTATGACATTACTGTTATGCCCCACGCACATCTGACCTGTTCACAATGCGGTAACGTTTTTGATATTGATAGCACACCATATGTAAAGTTTCCACAAACGATTGAAGGGCACACAATTGAAGGTTATCAAATAGCCTTACGTGGTATTTGCAAAAACTGTCTGGCAGATTAAGGAGTTATGGCAACAAAAAAATATGCTTTACTAAAAAAATATTTGTAATTATTATAACTATGTGATAATTATAATTTAAAGTATTTTTGTGGCGATAGTTACTGGCAAATGTATCGATTTTTTACATTTCATCGCAGTGATGAGTGACATATGCTGTAAAGCTTTACCAAAACATTGTGATGCCACTGTCATTGAGAACACAGCATTAACAATGGTTTATTGTTGTGCTTCACTTGATTGGATGTGTGATATGATGTAAAATAGTGTTGCCCAATACTCTTATTGTTTATAGGAGCTTTTTATGTATACATTTACGGTACATGACATGATGTGTAATCATTGCATTATGCACATTACCCAGTCCATACAGGCTATTGACAAATCTTCAAAAGTACAATGCAATCTTGACTCAAAAACAGTAACAGTAGATAGTTCTCTTGATATCAATCAAATTATCAAAGCAATTAAGGATGCGGGGTATACACCTGTTGCACAATAAATTGATTGTGTTTTGAATGGCGATGAGCAATTTATTTACTTTACATTTTTGCATTTAACACTTTAGATTTTGCATTTTTCATCTTACAATTTACAATACAATATAAGGAGGAATTATTTATATGGGTAAAAAGTACGAATGCACGGTTTGCGGTTATATTTATGATCCTGAAGAAGGCGATCCCGACAACGGCATACAAGCTGGAACTGCTTTCAAAGATTTGCCGGATGATTGGGTTTGCCCTATTTGTGGTGCCACCAAAGAGCAATTTGAACCGCTGGATTAAAATACTGTAAACTGTCGGGATATGCTCAGGTAAGCATATCCGTTATATTTATAAAAATATTTCTCTGGAGGTTTATGTATGGATGTTGTAATGCTTTCACGTATACAATTTGGACTGGCCGCTGGTGTTCACTTTATATTTCCTTCATTAACACTGGGGCTTACCCTTTTAGTGCTTATCTATGAATATAAGTTTTACAAAACAGATGATGACATTTTTAAAACTATTAGTTCATTTTTTATTAAAATACTGGGGCTTGTGTTTGCATTAGGTGTGGCAACCGGTATTGTGCTTGAGTTTTCATTTGGTACAAACTGGGCTGAATATTCCCGAATGGTTGGCGATATATTTGGTGCGCCACTTGCAGCAGAAGGGATATTTGCTTTTTTCCTTGAATCAGTATTTCTGGGGGTGCTGCTTTTTGCCCGCAACAGGGTATCAAAAAAGGTTTATTTGCTTTCAGCGTTTCTGGTATTCTTTGGCTCGCATCTTTCAGGTTTATGGATTATCATTGCCAATTCATGGATGCAAACCCCTGCTGGCTTTGCCATTGAAGGTGGTAGAGCAGTTTTAACCAACTTCTGGGCTGCTGCACTTAACCCTTCCACGCTGGTGCGGTTTGCCCATGTAATCATAGCCGGCTGGATTACCGGTTCGCTTTTTGCTGCTGGCATTGCTGCATGGTATTTAATAAAGCGATTACATACAAATGAAGCTCAACATATCCTCAAAACTGCATTGATTATATTCTGCATCATGTCATTGGCGCAGTTTGCATCAGGCCATATCCATTCAGTACAGGTAACCAGAATACAGCCCGAAAAGATGGCAACCTTTGAAGCGCTGTGGCAAACACAACAGGGCGCACCAATGTCAATAATTGGCATCCCTGTGGAAAGCCAGAAGAAAACATATTATGAAATTAAAATTCCCAAACTTCTTAGTTTACTTGCCTATTTTGATCCCAACGCTGAAGTTAAAGGAAGGGATGCGTTCCCTGATGATGAACTCCCACCTGTGGTGCTCCCCTACTTTTCATACCATATTATGATTGGATTGGGTTCACTGTTTGCGCTTATAGGGATAATAAGTATTGTGTTGCTGCTTACAAAAAAACTATTCAATGCAAGATGGTTCTGGTATGTGTTGTTTTTTGCAATCCCTTTACCAATCATTGCCAATGAGTTTGGATGGATTGCTGCTGAGGTTGGCCGCCAACCATGGGCAGTTTATAAAGTATTAAAAACAGCAGATGCAGTATCAATAATTGTTCCCGCTTCGCATGTAGCTTTTTCATTGGTTATATTATCATTAATCTATCTGATGCTTATAGTGATGTTTATTATGATACTGACTAAAATTATCAAAAAGGGACCGCAATCAGAAATATACTAATGAGTATGGAGGTTTGAATATGGATGTAAATATATTTCAGAATATATGGTTTATCATTATAGGTTTTTTGTTAATGGTTTATTCAATTCTTGACGGATTTGATTTAGGCATTGCCAGTCTTATGCCTGTATTAGCTAAAGACGAAAATGAACAAAAAAAGGTTATGGACTCTATATGGCCTGTATGGGATGGTAATGAAGTATGGCTCATTACAGCTGGTGCATCATTATTTGCTGCTTTTCCATTTGCTTATGCAACCGTTTTCAGTGGTTTTTATTTAGCACTCATGCTGGTGCTGTTTGCTCTCATATTTAGAGCTGTTTCAATGGAATTCTGGTACTATGATGAAAAGCGCAGAAAAATATGGGCAACTGCTTTTACTGCTGGCAGCCTTTTACCTGCGTTACTATTTGGTGTTGCCCTTGGTAATGTTATATGTGGAATCCCTATTGATATCAACATGAACTTTACCGGAAATTTCTTTACACTGTTGCGCCCTTTTCCACTTGTTATTGGTTTGTTAGGACTATCGGCTATACTTCTGCAGGGATGCACATGGGCAATACATAAAATTGAAGGTGAAGTGGCAAAACGTGCACACAGCATTCTAAACAAATTACTTATTGCTAACGCCGTATTTTTTATTCTGGCGATAGTTCTCACTATCATTTTTCTGCCTGACATCCTTTCAAGTAGTATTGGATGGATAGGTGCTATTGTTTATGCAGTAGCATTAAGCTATGTATATTTGTCAAATAAGCATAAACGAGCAGTGAATGCACTGAGAGGATCATCCTTCGCATTTATTGCACTGTGGATAATGGCAGGCGCTGCTCTTTATCCCAATCTGGTACGAGCAACAATAGGTGCCTATAATATTACGATTGTGAATGCCTCTTCAACGGTGTACACCTTGAAGATAATGTCCATCATAGCGTTGATAGGTATGCCCATAGTTATTGCCTATACTTTTTATGTGTATAAGGTTTTTAAAGGGAAAGTGTCATGATAGTGCAGTTATCATCATTTACTGAATGAATAGTGAATGAAGTATCAAAGCAGGTTTATATTTTTTCGTTAAATATTATTTTTACAAGGAGGAGTAAATGGCTACAAAACAATTAGAAGTGTATAAATGTGATATTTGTGGCAATATCGTTGAGGTATTGCATGAAGGTAAAGGCGAGCTTGTATGCTGCGGACAGCCCATGAAATTGCAGGTTGAAAATACCGTAGATGCATCAAAAGAAAAACACGTGCCGGTTGCGGAAAAAACATCTGATGGAATAAAAGTTCAGGTTGGGAGTGTTGAACATCCCATGGAGGAAAAGCACTATATTGAATGGATACAGCTTATAGCTGGAAGCAAGTCATATCGACAGTTTTTAAAACCAGGTGAAAAACCTGTCGCAATTTTTAAGGTTGATACAGCATCATTTGCAGTCAGGGAATACTGCAATTTACATGGTTTGTGGAAAGCATAATCTACCATTACGGAGGATAATAAAACAATGGCAAAAAGTGTAAAGGGAACAAAAACTGAAAAAAATCTATTAGCTGCATTTGCAGGCGAATCGCAGGCACGCACACGCTACACCTTTTTTTCATCAGTTGCTAAAAAAGAAGGATTTGAACAGATATCCGCATTATTTTTAGAAACTGCAGAAAATGAAAAAGAGCATGCAAAACGTTTTTTTAGTTATCTTGAAGGTGGCATGGTTGAGATTCAGGCAGCTTATCCTGCTGGAGTTATTGGCACAACTTTGGAAAATCTGAAAGCTGCTGCAGCCGGTGAAAACGAAGAGCACACGAAACTTTATCCTGAATCAGCAAAGATTGCCGAAGAAGAAGGATTTCCTGAGATTGCATTTCTTTTCAGAAAAGTTGCTGAGGTTGAAAAACACCACGAGCAGCGCTATCTTGACCTGGCTAAAAATATTGAACAGGGCAAAGTATTTAAGAAAGAACAGAAAGTACAATGGAAATGCCGCAACTGCGGATATATTCATGAGGGTAACTCAGCACCGGAAAAATGCCCTACATGTCAGCATCCTCAAAGCTATTTTGAGTTGCTGTGTGATAATTATTAATAGTAGTATGGCATATCGATGATTGAAAATCCCCTTTATAACAAAGGGGATTTTTTATACTACTCTATACTCATTGAATGACCGGCAATGGGACAACTATCATAAAAAATAATTCTTGTATTATATATTGGATTTCTTTATGTTTACTATAATTAATGATATATCATTAATTATAGTATGTAATACTTATAATTTAGCATGAAGTTTTAAAAATATTACCATGAAAAGAGTTGAAAAGAATCAACAAACTAGAGCAAAAATAATAGAAGCTGCACGAACTTTGTTTGTACAACAGAGTTATTCAAAGACTACAATACGTCAAATACTAAAAAAAACAGGTATTACAACAGGAAGTTTATATCATTTTTTCAAAAATAAAGAGAGCATTCTCAGGCAGATTACAGCAGATTACCTTTTAGACACTGATAAAATTATACGATCTTTTATGAAGGAATATGACCCCATGGTTCACTATATACTTATAATTTATATCCAACTAAAATTAATTGACAGTAATCCAAATCTTGCAGATATATGGCAACATACCTATAGCCTGTGGAGTATTACTGAAATGGTATGTACTAAAAGTGCCAAATGGAATAAAATGATGTTTGGAAAATATAATGAAAACTTCAGCGATGACGATTGGTATGCACGATCCATGGCAATTAATAGCTTAATTCACTATATAACCATTGAAAAAATAAATAGAGGCGAAATACCAATCAAGAATCGCGTGCATCTTTTAATGCACCTTGTCTCATTACTGTTCAACACTCCTTTTAACCAGATAGAATCAGCTATTGAAAAGGCTGAAAAGATTATAAGTAAAAATAGTCTGCAACTATACGGCGTAAATCTTAAATTATAAAATCAAGTTAAGTATAGTTACTATATATCGAACACAGTGATACAATGATATTCTTGTTGCTTATTCTTGATTATAAAGTGTAATTGCATTAATTCTTCTTTGATTATTTAAGATTGGTATTTATTTTCATTTACCGTAATCTTTTTGATAGTCCATCCAAGGGCCATCCGCGACCCTGCATATACTGCTATAATCACACACATTATCTTTGAAATCATTGCCGCTACTATGGAAATGTTATCAATCCCGGATAACTTGAAAAAGAAGCTATAACATATTCCAAAACATAATCCAATAATCAGCATTATCAAAAAAATCAAAAATCCATTAATTGGTTTATCTTTTTTCTGATGAACGGTAATGATACCCAAATAAAATCCTGAAATTGTATAAGAAATTGCAGCAAGAAAAGTAAAATTACACACAAACATAAACGTAATCGATAAATCTAATGCTACTGCATTGACAGGCACCATATTATTTATTTGTGGGAACAATTGAGTTAATTTCATTGCTTCATGATGAAATCCTCTATTACCTAAAGAATAATTTATTATTGATTGGAAAACAATATTAGGCAATACATAGGTCCCCCAGAAGTATCCAGTAGCTGATGAATTTTTTAATTTAGATTTCCCATTAACAAAACTTATAATATCTTTCTCTATATATCGCTTTGTTAATAAATAATGTGGTACTATATAAAGCATTGATAATACGATAGTAACAACAGCATTGGGTTTCCATTTAAAACCGTAAATAATAGCACCAACAATAAGAGTGCAAACTATTGCAACTGTAGCAGACAGGGGAATTGTTCTTATCCATGGATTAACAAGAATAGAGGAAGTTTCGTTAGAAGATATATCAGAAAGTTGTACTTTCCCTTCAACAAACTCTTTTCTCACATTAAATAGTATACCAGCAGGCTGAAAGGTTATAAATGCTAAATATACAGTCATAATAAATCCAAAAGCAGTAAACAAAGAGTAGCCTTTACCCATTACGTTAAATACTAGAATGCCACCAAGAATAATAAGTAAAGAAATAACAACAAATGATGCTATTACCTGTATTATAAAAGTTTGCTTAATATTAAACTTTTTAGATTTAGTAGACATAAAACTTCCTATTATTTTATTTATATTTAACAGCTAAAATTAATCACATATCTATTCAAATAACACCATATTATTTCCTTAATTGAAACAGAACATCAATTAAAACTTATATTTATTATTCATAATCTGGTTATATATTGATTCAGTTAATGGCACATAACTGTCCTTTTCTGGTAAAAGAACATATAAATCGTTCTTTATATTAACAGGATTATACCCTTCATTTTTTAATTTAGTCTTTTTAATCTTGTGCGTAGCTGTTCGTTCAAAATCATCAACAAAGCGAATAAACAGTGGTATTGCATATTTAGGGAGTACTGATCGTAAATGTTTTACCAATGCTTTAAGATCAATATTTTTATCTTTTATTATCGCTGCCATTCCGGCTTTACCATCACCTGAAGGCATACTGACACCATAAACTGCTGATGACTGAATACCGGGAAACAAGTCAAGAGCCTTTTCAACTTCCATAGCAGCTACATTTTCACCTTTCCATCTGAAAGTATCACCTGAGCGATCAACAAACTGTAATTGACCATAGCCCATGTTTCTGAGTATATCACCGGTATTAAACCACGTATCCCCTTTTTTAAACGCATCTCGTACAATTTTTTCTTCTGTTTTCTTTTTATCAGTGTAACCTGCAAAAGGTGTTTTTTTTGATATTTGCATGATAAGCAATCCAATTTCACCATATCTAACCTTAATTGCATTGCCATTAGCATCACGTTCAATACAGTCATTTACAACATCATACTTCACAAGTGCCCATGGTGTAAGGCACATACCAACGCAATATTCAAAATTCATAATATTAGTAAATACACCCACTCCTTCGGCAGCTCCATAAAATTCAAAAATCTTTTTAATGCCATAACGTTTTTTAAAACTCTTCCATATATCAGATCTAAGTCCATTCCCAATGACATATTTTAATGTTGTTTGATCCTGTCCAGGAATATCTGGTTGTGCCATCAGATACCTGCATACTTCTCCTATATAGACAAAATGTGTTGCACCAAATATTTTTACATCATTAACAAAACTGCTCGCAGAAAATTTCCTTCTGATTGCGATAGCAGCACCACCATATACAGCAGGTGGCCATGCAATATTAATGGCATTGGTGTGAAAAAATGGTAGAGGAACATAAACAGTGTGTTTTTGAGTAATGGGCGTAACAATTCTGCCCCACCAAAATGTCCCGGACAATAAGCGTATATTTGTAATTACTGCTGCTTTAGGAAGCCCACCGGTTGTACCAGAAGTATAGATATATGCAACAGGATCATGAACAGTAATCTGCCTGGTATCCGGAAGATTTGTTTCAGGCATTTTTGATAGTAGCTCTGTGATGTCATTTTTGTCTTTCAATTGATTAGTTAACGAATCGCGAATAAAACAAAGATATGAATTTTCAATATCAACTTTGGATTCTACTTCCTTAAAAAAACTATAACATTCCTCTCCAATTACAACAACTTTTCCTTTGTTTAAGTTAAAGCTGTGAATAAGGGAATCCCCTCTTTGATTGACATTTATTAAAGAACAAACTGCTCCAATTTTTGTACAGCCACAATATAATACCAGTAATTCCGGTCTGGTATCGATACATAAAGTGACAGTATCTCCTTTAACAATATTTTTTGATTTTAAAAAATGAGCGAATTTATTTGCCTTTTCATTCAACTCTTTATATGTAAGCGTTCCCTCATGTGACTTTATTGCTATATTATTGGGATATTTTTCTGCAGTTTTTTCAAGAAGAAGTCCCCACGATATATTTTTTTTTCCGCTTATCATGTTTAAACCTTTTATTCCATGATACAAAATATACGGTATACGTATCGTGAAAGGAATAAACTTTGTAATAAACTCTGTAAAAGTTATTGTGCGTTGATCTTGCATCACAGATTTTTCTTCCATTTGAATGACCTCCTATATGGTGAACAATAGTTTGTATTTGTTCATACAGAAAAACAGAAAAAATAATTAACTACAATACTATTCCACACAAAACTTGTTTAACAAACTAATACTAATGTAATACTGTAATATAATTTGTCAATATAATTTTAGAACATGTTCTATTTTATTATTGACATAAATTTATCGATTAAATCATTTGATAGGGTATCTTTAATTAAGTGTAATTAAGTTCATTTTTTTAAAAGTCCATAACCTTTAAATTGCCATTTCACAGTTAAATCAACTATTACTATTGAAGGAGAATTGAGTATGGGAACAAAATTTTACAGCGAAGAAAATCTTAAATTTTTATTACAAGAAGTTCATGACATTGATGAAATTTTTTCTTGCGATACTTTCAGTGATTACAACGTTGAAAGCATGAACATCATTTTAGATACAGCAAAAAACATAGCTTCGGGCATGATGTATCCATATTTTTCCGAAATGGATAAAAACCCTCCGGAATACACAGGTTCCACCATCAAAGTTCATCCTTCAGTAAAACCCTTTTTGGAAAAGTTTGCAGAGGGTGGCTGGATTAATGCATCGTTTCCTTCAGACATTGGGGGACAACAAATGCCTTTTATCCTTTTTAATGCCTGTATGTTCATCTTTGCCTCCGCAAATTATTCAATGAGTGTTTATCCCGGTCTTACATCAGGAGCACTCGCACTCATTTATCAATTTGCAACAAAGGAACTTTACCAGATTTTTGCACCGCCCATGATAGCCGGTAAATGGCAGGGCACAATGGCTTTAACCGAACCAGAGGCAGGAAGCTCATTAAGCGATGTAAAAACCATGGCAATACCTACTGATAAAGGATACTATCTCATAAAAGGCCAGAAAACATTTATATCTGCTGGTGATCATGATGCTGTTGAAAATATTGTTCATCTGATGCTTGCACGTATTAAGGATGCGCCACAAGGAGTAAAGGGTTTATCACTTTTCATTGTTCCAAAATATAGACCGGATGAAAACGGAAAACTTATTTTCAATGATGTCAACTGTGCGGGGTGTTATCATAAAATGGGATATAAGGGAGCCCCTATCGCACAGCTAAGTATGGGCGAAGCGGATGATTGCCGTGGATACCTTGTTGGCGAACCCAATAAAGGGCTTAGCTATATGTTTCATATGATGAATGAAGCTAGAATTAATGTGGGTTTAGGAGCTGCTGCCATAGCCGGAGCTGCCTACCAGACATCGCTGGAATATGCAAAGGAACGCCGTCAGGGACGTAAAATTACTGAAAAGAATCCTTCTGTTCCTCAAATACCCATCATACACCATGCAGACGTTAAGAGGATGCTTTTAAAGCAAAAAGCTATCGTAGAGGGTTCACTTTCATTAATAATACAAACAGGTAAACTGGTGGATCTCATCAATACCAGTGCTGGCGAAGAAAAAGAAAAGTATGAACTTTTTTTAGATATGCTCACACCCATAGTTAAAACCTATCCTGCAGAGATGGGCGTCGTTTCTACAAGTTTAGCTATTCAGTGTATGGGTGGCTATGGTTATTCAAGCGAGTTTCCTGTAGAACAATACATGCGCGACTCACGCATACACCCCATCCATGAGGGCACAACAGGCATACAGGGAATGGACCTTCTTGGCCGCAAAGTCACGATGAAAAACGGTGCTACCGCTAAAGTATATATGACTGAAATTTACAAAACTATCGCTTCAGCAAAACAATACCCTTCGCTTATCAGCTATGCTGAAGATTTGGATAAAGCTGCAGCTTTATGGCAGGAGGTAACCGGCTTTCTCATTCAATTTGCGGTTAAAGGTGATATTGAACGTTTTCTTGCCGACGCTACTCTTTTTCTTGAATTTAGCGGTCTCATTTGCATAGCATGGCAATGGTTATTACAGGGAATAGCTGTGCAACATAGTATTAACAACAGTTCAGGAAGCTACAGTAAGGATTTTCTTGAAGGAAAGATGCAAACACTTGCATATTTCTTCCGTTATGAACTTACTGGTATCTACGCTTTAGAAAAAATCATACGTGGCTCTGATGGACTTACTGTATCCATGCAAGAAAATTATTTTGAAGATTAATTATACCTTGCATTACAATTAGTAGGCGATAGTTACTATCTATTTATTATCTGCCTTTAAAAACAGGCTCACGCTTTTGAGCAAAAGCCATAAATCCTTCTGCTGCATCTTCTGTTTTTGCCAGCATAGCTGAGCATTGCCGATCTACTTTTAAACCCTCATCAATACCTTTCTCTATACCAGTTATCATACCCTTCAGGATACAGCTTACCGCTAATGGTGCACGTCTTGCAAGAGAATCAGCAAAATTTTGTACTTCTTCCATAAAGTGTTCATGTGGGAACACTCGATCAACAAGACCAATTGATAATGCTTCTTGAGGAGTTAATCGTTTGCTAAAAAGTATACAATCAAGTGCTTTGCTACGTCCTAACAGGCGGGTCATACGTTGAATACCTCCCCAACCAGGAGTAATACCTAAATTTACTTCCGGGCAACCAATGAATGCTTTTGGCATATCTGTCATCAATCTAAAATGGCATGCTAACGCTAATTCACAACCGCCACCCAATGCATAGCCATTTATAGCTGCTATTACCGGCTTTGGATATCGATCAATATAATTAAAAAGTTCAATTGCATCAGGACCTTTATCCAGATTTGCTACATCAGTTACATCCATACCTGCGCTAAAACCCTTATCGCCTGCACCGGTTATTATCAGAACTCTAATAGTATTGTCATCTTCTAATTCCTTTACTATAGCATACAACTCTTCTCTGACATGAATATTGATAGAATTTGCAGGAGGACGGTTAAGTATTATAGTTGCAACATAATTGTTTTTCTTTAGTAAAACATTTGTATCCATTAAAATTACCTCCGTTTATAATTAATTTTTTAATATAATGGGAAAGTCTATACTTCCCAATTATATTGATAATCACTTAAAATGGTAGAAATTGTCAAGAATATAATAGAACATGTTCTATTATATTGTGATATTTTTATATTTATTTCAAATACCATTATGTATTGGATATAATCATGCTTAACTAAAATATATATAATGACCCATCCAATATAATGTAATTAATCAATATTTAATTATTTACAATTATACTTTTTGCTTGAAATGTGCTATATACTCAATAACAGAGTATATATAAACTATTATGAAAATTTTGTAAATGATGCAAGTTCAATAATTTTATTACAGTTTAGTACTAACACACTGATATTTTAAACATGAAATTATATTTCTACTTTTTTTAGAGGAATAGTGATGATAAAAAAGTTTTTAAAAAAAATATTGTTATACCAAATAATTGTTTTACCAGGCTTAACAGTTTTTACTATTTTTTTTATCTATGCCATTGTTTTTAATATGTCATTTTCATATATGGGCAATACCAGCAAAAATGTTGTAGATATCATTATTTCGCAATATATATTGTTAATCATCATATCGTTTATAAAAATTTTAGCAGCATATTTATGTATTGGATTATCTTTAAGTATATTTTTTTACTATGGAATAACAGCATTAACATCACTGTTTAACGCATCACTCGGCAATATTTCAAAAAGTTTTTTAACTGCGGCATTGACATTTATTATTGCATTTTTGCAATTATGCAAAAGCATTGTCATGTATCCGCAATTATATCTGGATACCATCTTCAATAAAAATATAATCTACAAAAATTTTCAAATACTTTTAACCAATAACTTTTCTCCTGATTTTTTTATGGCGTTGCAATGCAGTATTGTTGTGCCATTCATTGCTGCTTTTGTATTCGTTGTGTATAGACAATTATTTAATCATATGAAAATATATTTTCAGCAGATGGCATCGTTACGCAATAAAAAAAAGCAAATGATTGTTGCATGTGTGATAGTTACTATTGTAACAATATCTTTATTACCAATAACTATCGCCCATAATAAAACCACCACCAAACCAAACATTATTATTTTAGCCAGCGATGCATTGCGCCCCGACCATTTTAGCGGGTATGGTTATTATCGTAAAACAACACCCACTATCGACACGCTAATACAACAGGGAGCAAATTTTCACAATGTTTACACTGTTGTACCGCGTACATTCCCGGCATGGGTTAGTATTATAACATCACAGCTACCCATGAAACATCATATTAGCCACATGTTTCCAATGGCGGTTACCCGAAAACAAAATTTTATAACATTGCCAAAAATATTGTCACACCATGGTTACTATACATCGGTGGTTGGCGACTTTGCTGCTGATATTTTCCCGCGTATTGATTTGGGCTACGAAACAGTGAAAGCACCAACATTTAATATGCGTGTTATGATACAACAGATCATCTTAAAAAATCATACGTTCCTTTTGCCATTTTTAACCAATAAAGCTGGTTTTTATTGTTTTCCAGAGATAAAAGAATTTGCCGAATTTGCTGACCCCGAATTTGTTGTTCAGGATATAAAAACTGAAATAAGTAAAAGTATAAAAACAAAAAAGCCATTTTTTATAACATCATTTTTTTCAATATCGCATTTTCCCTACCCTGCATGCTATCCCTACTATAATTTATTTACCGACAGGCACTATAGTGGTCCATTTAAATATTCTAAAAACAGGGTTGTGTCACTTAATTCCGAAGGTGAAGCACATGAATACTCTCCTTCTGAGAACGAAGTTGAATATATTAGAGCATTATATGATGGTTGTGTCTATGCGTTTGATGAAGCTGTTGGAAAGGTTATACAGTATTGTAAAGATAAAAATATATATGACAACACCATCATCATAATCCTTTCGGATCATGGTGAAAATCTTTACGAATATGACTACGGCATGGGACATGGTGAACATCTGCGTGGTAAGTATAGCATGGTAATCCCCTGTATCTTTGCAGGTCCGGGTATACCATACCAACATCACCGTGCTGTACGAAGTGCTATAGATATAGCACCCACTATCCTTGATCTACTGGGTATTCAAAAACCAGAATCATTTGATGGCACATCCCTTTTAGAAAAACACAAACGCAATTTTGATGCATACTGTGAAACAGGTATATGGTTTGATAATACCGGTAACTTCTTTTTTCAGAAAAAGCGTATAATGTACCCGGATATTACCGGTATCTCAACAATTGATTTTCACTACCATGACGAGATTACCATTACTCCATATTATGAATATTGTATTACTATTGCAAAGCATCGATGCATAATTGCAAACAATTATAAATTGATATATATGCCAACCCATTATGGCATTGAATATGAACTGTATGATTTATCAAATGATAGTGATGAACGAAATAATATTTTTACAACTTCACTACAATCTGAAATGTTGAAAAAAAAGTTCTTTTCATTATTTAAGGATGACAAAACCTTTACACTATATAATGAATATCTTTTACCTGTTATTGATAAGCCTATTTTCTAAGAATGAAATGATGCATTGCGATACTATTTTCAAAAGATTGTGAAACCACCTTATCAATAGTTTTCCTGGATTAAAAGAATAGTTTGCAAAGATAGCAGCAATACCATACAATTTATTTTGCCACTACCTCGGCCTGTACATTTGTTAAAACATCACTCCCATTTTGATTAATAACTTTTATTTCCACTGTTCCAGAGTCCCCACGCACTTCTGTTACCAATCCTTCTATGGTTATGATATCACCCATTTTTACCGGTAACGAAAATCGGCATTTTAATTTTTTTAATCTGCCAGGGTCACCAATCCATGTGGTAACTGCATCAGCAGTAAAACCCAGAGTGCACAGCCCCTGCAATATTGCACCACCCAACCCAACCATTTTCCCAAATTCAGCGTCAATATGTATTGGATTAAAATCTCCTGATGCACCAGCATAGTAAATAGCTCGGTATTTATCAATCTCCTGTTGTACTTTAAAAGAGTCTCCAGCATCTATATTGTTTTTTTCATACATTGTTTTCATCCTTATTTCCTCACTACAAAAGTATATATTCCTTTACATACATCCTGATTGTACTGATTTTTTGTCATGATTTCAATTGTCACTACGTCTAACTTTTCTTTATTTTCAATACCAATAATCCTGGCATTGGAATATAAAATATCACCAGCTTTTACCATGGTATAAAATTCAAATTCCTGCTCACCATGCACAAGCATAGCTATGTTTAAACTAAGCTCATTATCCATAAATATTGGTTCTATCAGTTTTGCTCCAAACACTACAGCAAACGTTGGTGGTGCTACTATCGTTTTGTATTTAGATTGTAAAGCAAATTCGTCATTGAAATAATAAGGATTGTTACTCTTTATTGCTTGTGCAAACTCTTTTATTTTTTCTTTACCCACTTCATATATCACTGTTGGCCATGTTTTACCAATAAACTTTTTATCAACAGTCATAGATATCTCCTCCATTAGCTTCCATATTTTTGTAAAATATCTCGTGCTATGAGTATCCTCTGTATCTCAGAAGTACCTTCACCAATTTCACCCAATTTTGCATCCCGGTATAACCGTTCCACAGGGAATTCCTTAATATAGCCATACCCACCATGAACTTGCAGTGCCCAGCTTGCTATTTGTGTTGCTGCTTCACTGGCAAACAGTTTTGCACATGAAGCCAATACTGCTGCCTCAGGATCATTCATTTGCTTGGCCCAGGCAGCTTTATATATCAGTAATCGAGATAAATCAGTTAATATCATCATGTCCGCCAGTTTAAATGATATTTCCTGATAACGGTTTATTGGTTTACCAAATGCTTTTCGCACAGATGCATACTTTACCGCCTCATCCATACAGGCAACAGCCACTCCAAGAGAAACTGTCGCCATACCTATTCTTCCATATTCAAGAGTTTGCATAGCCTGAATAAATCCTTTACCCAATTCACCGAGGACAGCGTCATCCGAAACTTCACAATCCTCTAAAAATATCTCAGATGTCGGCGAACCTCTATACCCTAATTTGTCAAATGGCTTTCCAATAGAAAATCCCGGTGTATGCGTATCAACCAAAAAAGCAGTAACCCCCGCACCAGGACCGGCTTCTTTATCATTATAAGCCATTATAAGACATACATCAGCAATGGGGGCATTGGTTATAAATGTTTTAGTACCATTTAAAATCCATTTAGCACCTTTCCTTTTTGCCGTTGTAGCTATAGCTGTTGCATCTGAACCGGCTTGCGGCTCGGTTAATCCAAAGCTCCCAATTACATCTCCCGATATAATACCGGGTAAATATTTTTCTTTTTGCTTATCATTGCCAAATAGCCGAATAGGCATACCACATAGTCCACAACTTGCACCGGCTGATAAAAAAGTTGCAGCACATGCTTTTGAAACTTCTTCACCAGCTATTGCAAAATTAATAAGGTCTTGATCAGTTCCGCCAAATGCTTCTTCATGTATCATGCCCATATAACCAAGCTGACCTAATTTTTTAATATTATTTTTCAATAACTCAACAGCTTTTTCATCGCCTGCATCCAGGATACTGGCATTGGGTTTTATTTCATTTTCACAAAATTTTTTAAAATTTTCTTTTATTGATTTTTGTATATCATTTAACTCATAGTTCATATAATAGCCTCCTGACCTAACTATATTACAATGTTAACAGACGTGATATTATTAGCCGCTGTATTTCAGATGTTCCCCCGCCTATTTGAGCTAATTTTGCATCCCGTATCATCCTTTCAACCGGATAATCATGAATATAGCCATACCCACCAAAAATTTGTACAGCATCAGATGCTACTTTAAAGCCCCAATCACCAACAAATGCTTTGGCGATAGAAGCCTGGAGATGATTTATTGGATATCCTGCATCCTTTAATGAAGCAACCCGGTATACCGCTAACCGTGCTGCTTCCATAACCATTTTC
>Ga0208198_1000928_pt1 | contig 29233 bp, 4 predicted proteins | sample AD_JPNTR2_MetaG_FD_184446 | JGI IMG/M metagenome (GOLD analysis project Ga0208198, IMG submission 184446) | Active sludge microbial communities of municipal wastewater-treating anaerobic digesters from Japan - AD_JPNTR2_MetaG (SPAdes) (version 2) | ecosystem: Engineered > Bioreactor > Anaerobic >...
AAGTAGGAATAGTAAACAGGAACAAGAAATAGAAAGTAGGAATAGTAAACAGGAACAAGAAATAGAAAGTAGGAATAGTAAACAGGAACAACAGAGTGAAAGTACAGAGGAGAAATTTTCACTTGATGATGAACAAAACGATATAATATACTATAATTCAAAGTTTAAATCAAGAAGTTGTAAACTATATGGTAAAAAGAAGGTATAGACAATACTACGGAGAGGATGAAGAAAATTATGAATATTCACCAGAATATTCAGCTAGTTATGATTCATCTAGTCCTGCTATTATAGACTTTGGGCAACTTCAAATGTATAACCCAAAGGATTTTGAATTTATGGCTAATATTGCTGCACAAAGACAGCAAAGGTATGATATTGCACAGTCAGAAATATCAAAGTACTTAGAACAGGCAAGTCTTGCTGATTTTTCTGAATTACCAGAAGACTTACAAAATTCTATAAGAAAAGGTATAGATGAAGGAATAACTAATATTTATCAAAATGTAGTTACTAATTATGGAGGAGATTTTGGAAGAGCCCTTCCTGAGATATCTAGAAATTTAGCAGTTGATAAGGCCTTATTAGCTAGAGGGATGGAAGAAAGCAAGAGGTATGGAAAGGCACTTTCAGAGTATCAATCTCTTGCAGCACAAGGTAAGGCACCACGAAAAATTATTCTTGATAAGAATGGTCGCCCAACATATAAAACTATACCATTTAATGAATACCACCAACTTCCTAAATTTGATACAGAAAGAAAAACATTAATTCCTGGAAAATATAACCCTTTAATAGGAGCAGGAAACCACGAAGAATTTGTAAAAAATCATTTTACTGAAGTTATAAATAGGATTACTAACTCCATAGGACCTACAATTGTTGAAATTGGGGGAGAAAAATATTTAAAAACTGGTGCAATATCTGGACTAACTGAAGAAAAACTACGTGAGATGATGTTTAATGAAGATGGAACTCTTAATGAGAAGGGAAAGGCCATGATAGATGATTTCAGACATTCAACATTTTTAAGAGAAGAAGTTGGAGATGATGTATATGAGGATGATACTAAATTAGGTAAATATCTGTTTAATTTATTACATGGTCAAGTATTTAGAAGTGTTGTTAACGATTATAGCAGAGTACCTGAAGGAGGAAATGGAGGAAATGGGGGTAATGATCGTATAATACCTGTTCAAACCGAGTCGCATGAATATACTGATAAAAAGACAGCAAAAGAGATAAATGAATTAAAAGCAATTATAGAGGATTATAAAATGATAAAAAATAATATAAATTTTACAAATAGAGTAATAGATGAGAATTCACAAATTAGTAATGCAGGTAAGGGAGCTTTAGCATATAAAAATCGTTTAGCTGAAAAAAAAGTTAAAAAAGTGGATGACCTTGTAGAATTTATACAGAAAAATTGGAGTAATTTTTATACAAAAAAGGAAGAAGAGTACAGAGCCAAAGGATTGGAAGAGGAGGATATTAAGTTAGCTGTTGCTAGAGATTACCTAAATTTTATTGAGAAATTTACTGCACAAACTAATAAACTTTATGTGCCAGATGATCAGGAAGTTAATAACTTTATACAAGAAACTCTTGTTAAACCAAGTAGTGAGTTTGTTCGACTTAATGAAGACTATTCAAGAAATAAAGGATTATTTAATTATAGTACAGACATATTAGGCGAGGAGGATAAAAAGAAGTTTAAGTCAGTTAGGTTTGACTACTTAAATGGTAGAATAATTATTTTAGGTGGAAAAAATCCATACGCATTACCACTATTTAAAGAAGATGAGGCATACAAACATGAAAATCCCACTCCAAATCAAGATGCAAAACTTACAGACCAACAAAGATTAGTATTTAATAATGCCCATAAAATTTCAAAAGCAGTAATTTATCCTAAAAAAGAGGAAGAAATAATACCATTAGGGCCAGATATAATAGTAACAGTAGATAGCGAAGGAATTCCTGTTAGTCAAATAGTAGATAACTCTGTAGTAGTTGTTGAAACTGATCCAGAAACAGAAGAAAGAACTGTTACTAAAATATATTATAATAGTGATGGGAAGGAAATTGCCAAAGAGCAATATAACTCTGTAGATGCTTTATTAACACAGGCAACAAAAGATATTGTATTACTTGCTAATCCATTTTTTAAAAAAATGAATAACTAATTATGGAAGAGAATACTGCAGGCAACATAATTTATCCAAATACTAAACAGCTTCTTCGTGAAAGAGCACAGTTTTTAAGTGAAGTTCACGGAGTTCTATATCCCTATGGTAGAAGTGTTGCAGACTACTACAGGGATGAAGAGGGGAAAATAGATTACTCCAGATATGATAATGGTGCTATTCCAGTTGATGAATACCAATATGACATAAATAAGTACAGAGCTTATCAACAAAGTGGTTTAGCACAATTTGGAGCAGCTATAAATCAGCTAGCAATAGGTATTATTGTTGGACAAACAGTACAGGCTGTAGGAACTATTTTAGCAATGCCTGAAATAGTTTCAGGAGATTTTAAAATAGATAATCCTATTTATAAAATTGGTAAAGGAATAACAGAGTGGGCAGAAAAAGCTACTCCAATATATCAAACTGGAGAAAGGTGGAGTGATTTTGGACATTGGGCTCAAGGATTAGTTAGTATAGGTAGTGCTGCTAGTTTTCTAATTCCTGGATATGGTATATTCAAAGCAGTAAATTATTTAGGTAAACTATTGAGATTAAGTGAGTTTACTACTCTTGCATTAGCAACTGGAATTGGAGCATTAGCTAACAGACATATGGAAGGAGCTATGGAAGCAGATCAAAATTATCGAGTTTCTGAAAAAAAATTAACCAATATTTGGAGAACTGGAAGTTTTGATGATGATAGTGATAATTCTATTTTAGCAAATTTATATAAACAAAAATCTATTGATATTAGTAATATATTAAATAAGGGAGATTTAAAAAAAGGAGATAAAATTCGTGAAATAGAAAAAATTAGTAATTTATATGATAATGAAGCAAGTAAACTAATAAATGATGCAGCCAACATAGGAGCTAGAACTGACTATCTTTTAAACTATGCCAACTTAATATTTGATATAGTACAGTTTGGAGCACTTTCCAAATTCTGGCAAAAAACTTCCAGAAGAATGGCTGGAGCTGTGGAAAGAGAGCTTATAAAAGCTGAATCCAAAACTCTAGGTATGAAAGCTATATCAGAAGAAGCACTCCCTAAAACTAGGCTTGATAGGATAATAAGTGGAATGACTAGAGGGGTTAAAGCATACTTTCCAGAAACAACTGAAGGACTGGAAGAAGTATGGAATGAGATATCAGCACACGAGGGAGAAAGGGCTGCCATGATAGCTTCTGGAGTAAAAAAGGATGATAATTCTACCTTTGGTGAGCGGGTATTAGATTATTTGGGAATGGATCAAACTTTTGATGCCTTTGTGTTTGGAGCACTTGGTGGTGTTGCTTTTCAATGGTTGGGTGGTAAAATAGGATTTGGTGCAGATAGAGACTTACTCAATAAGAAGATTGCAGAAACAGCAGCAAGAGATAGATTACTAAAGGAAACTGCTCAGAAAATAAAAGAAATACAAACTGATGAAAAACTAACCGCAGACCAGAAGGCAGAAGAAATTAAACATCTTGCATATAAAACTGGATATCAAATAGGATTACAGGCTTCCATATATAATAATATGGATAGGGTAGATGCTCAGATGAAGTCCCCTGGACTTATATCTGATTTAGAAAAGCTAGAAATGGGAGATAAAAAAAGCATTACTGAAACTATCTCAACCATGCACCAAGCAGCCCTAGAAGCAGAAAAAAATTTTAATAGGTACTTTTCAATAGTAAGAAATAAAAATATATCACATAATGCAAAAATATTTTTTGCACAGGACGCAGCAGATTTACATAGTACAATAGTAGGGATTGGAAAAGAAATCAATGACTATAAAACTAAATTAGGAGAAGCAATTAAGCAGTATGAAGAAATAAGTGGTAAATCATTAAATGATATAGAAAAGAGTATACTGGAATTAACTGGGTTAAGTGTTGCTATTGATGAACTTAATAAGTATTCCACTAATACAGTTAATAGTAAAAATTCAAGAGAATTCTCTAAAAACATTATTAAAAAACTGGAACAAAGGAAACTGGAACTAGAAAAGCAGATAGGAAATACAAGGGTTCAGGGAAAAGATATTGGGGGAGTACATATAATGACTGTACTAAAGTACCCCAATCATTTAGCAAATATTTATACCTTAGAAGCAGCAAGGGAACTACATAGTGAAAAACTTCAAAAGTTAATGACTGAAGAAGGTCAAAAAGAGTATGAAAAACAAGTAAAAAAGGAAATAGAAGAAGAAAGGAAAAAGAAAACAGAAGAAAGACAAGCTAGGGAGTACAATAAGAACAAAGATAAAACAAAGTCTGAAAATCAACAAAATACTTCTCAACAATCCACTGAAACACCTTCTACTAGTAAATCAACTAATAATGAAACAGGTGAAACAGGTGAAGCAGAAGAAACAGGAAAAGCAGAAGAACCAGAAGAAACTAGTAAGAAAGATTTGCCAAATATTGTTCCAGGAAGACCTGGAGTAATACCAGAGGAAGAGGAAAAGAAAGAGGATGATGACAGTAAGAGTGGTGGAAAAGAAACAGGCCATGAGGTAGAACCAGGTGAAGCTGGGGTATCTACTGAACCATATGACCTACCTGATGGACGTATTGAGGGTACTCCGTATGAAGTAAAAGATAGAACCCTGTATTATAATGGACAACCTGTAGGAAATCCAAATAAAAAGGAACTAGGAGCATTAGCTATAGAACATGCTGCTTTTAATGTAGATCCAGCTCAACTACAGGATGTAGTGGATAAGATACAGAAAGCTATAGAGCAAAATAATAACAAAAGAAAGGTAGATAATCAGACTAATACCCTCAGAGAAGAAGATAAAAAGAGAAGTGAAACTAATGCCTATGCTGATGGGAAAGTAACTACTCCAATTTCTCTTGATGAAACAGTATTCGTAGAACCTATAGCTCCAGAAGCTGTAAGGTTAGCATATAGTGCTGTAAGATTTGCTAGAGAAGCTGCCCATAACTTTACTGTTGAAGGGGCTACTGCTAATAATACTGTTTATATAGATTTATCTGATTGGGAATCATTCCCTGTTGGAACTAAAGTTACTTTTGAGCTTGATACAGAATTTGCAGGAGAATCCTATGTATATGAAAATCGTAGGAGAGTTGTAGGAGAAAATAATGAATACGTTAAAACCCATAAAACCTATAATGACTTTGTTAGACAGGATGGAAGTATTGATACTGACAATGTTCCTATCAAAGTAGTAGTTAGAAAGTCTAATAAAAATATTGTTATTGGGTATCTCCCTTCTATTGATTTCATAGAGGAACTAGATGAGTATGGAAGAAGAAAAAACCTATTAGAAAATGGGAGAACTCAGGAAGAAATTGAAGCAGAAATAGATAAATTAAGAACTCTACGTAAAACTGTTGCAGAAAATAAAAAAGTTAAAAGTAGTATTGCACTTAAAACTGCTGGGTATGTTCAAGTAGAATATACAGTAAATAACCAGGGGAAAAGAGTCCCTAAAGCTGATACTGTTGCTGAGGCTATGCCCAACCTATTAAGTAAAGCAGTTCCTACCTACTATGAATACAATGGAACCAGGCTATCTCCATTTACTGTATTTATAGATGGTAAATTTATAATGACTGAAACTGATGGTAAACAAGAATTTCCTATTGATAGTGTTATTTTACATTCTAACCTTAAAGAAAAACTGAAGAATGGAGCTATAGTACTTATGGTTCCAAGTGCTATACCTAATAAATTCATCCCACTTGTTCTACATTCAACTAAATTGGGAACTGAATTTGCTAATATCCTAGCTGATATAATTAGAATAGGATTAGTTGCTTCACGGAATAATGGACAGGGGATACAGGATTTAAATGAAATAGATGGAAAATTATATAAAGAACTATTAAAGGCTGGATTTAATATTGCAAAGAGAAAGACTCTTAAAAAATTCTTAAAGCAGTTTGTGTATGTTGCTGATGATGATGCGGTATTAGATTTAAACACACATGGGTTACAGTTTAATCCCAAGACTAGTGAACTCAGTATTTATAGTGATGGTAAAGTAACTACCCTTAGATTAAATGACCATAAAAAACTTAATAGTAATATTAAAATCATAGCCAGTGCATTAGCTAACATGTATCATTCTGTTAATCTTAAGATTTCTGGGGACATAGTATTGCCAGTAAGAAATTCTAATGGCTTAATAAATATTACCACTGTACCCGTAAATAAATTTCTCAGCACTAAACTTCTTACATTAGGAAGGGAGTACCAAAATTCTAAGGACATTCCAGTATATGCAATTCAATCAAAGATACTATTTAGTGACCCTGAACTACCAAAAAGAAAATCCAATAAAACTATTAGTAACACATCTGAATCAATTAAACAAAAAGATTCTACAGGAATTAGCAAAAAATCTGTTTCAGAACTATTTGAATCCAATCCTGAATTAGCTAATAGTGTATATGAAGCTTTAGGGTTTACTGGAAATATTTCTGATGAACAAAAACAACAACAAAAAGCTGATATAGAAAGAAGAAGACAAGAAGAATTAGAACTAAGAAATTCAATTATTCCTCAAGTAACAGGTTCTAAAAGTTATAGAGAAAGTATAAATGACCCCAATTCTATAAATAAAGGTGTTTGGGCATCAGAGAAAGAAGCAGAAGATTCAATGTGGGTAGAAATGCAAGAAGTTTCCGATTGGATTGACTCTATGGTTGAAAACAATATTCCAGTTCAAAAAATAATAGATAAAGTAGGTAGATTAATAGGAATGCAAGGAAAAGCATCTTGGATGTTACTTGCAAATGAAAGAGAAAGGTTGTACCGATTTATTAAAGCAAAAAGTGATGGTAAAATATCAGATTCATTGATTGATATACTTAAAAATAGCAGAGAACAAATCAATGCTAAATATGATGCAGAATTAGAAAGTTTAAACAATCAAACAACTTCTGAACAACAAACTCAAGCAGAACAACAAAAAGCTGATATAGAAAGAAGAAGGCAAAAAGTAAGAGGAGACGCATTAGAAAGAATAGGTGTTGATAGAGTAGGTTTTGATGGAAAACAACGACAAGAATGGGAAGATGCTAAAAATCAAGATTTAAAAATAGCTACAAACCATGCAATAGAAAGATTATCAAAAAACCCTAATGTAAAAATTGCAAGTTTACCTTCCGTTTATGCAAATGCTATAAAAGCAGAATTGGAAATTCATGGAGTAAAAACTACAGATAAAACATCTATTTTTGAAATTATTGAAAAGTTAAAAGAAATCAATGCTAAATATGATGCAGAATTAGAAAGTTTAAACAACCAAATAACCCCACAACAAAAACAAAAAGCTCAAGAACTGTATGCGCAATACCTTGAACAAAATCCCAATGGTAGTGTAGAGCAATTTAAAAATTGGGTTGATAGTAATCAATCAAATTCATCAACAAAATCTCAAACTACTGTAAGTTCAAAAGATTCCAGTGAATCTACTTCTAGTGATCTCAAGAATAAGATAAATAATATTATTAATGAAACTTCTACTGATGCATTTGATGATCTATCAATAGAATCTGAAACAGATATATCAATTATTTCAAGTAATGAACAGGTAAATAAAGTAGAAGAACTGCTAAATAAACATGGTCTTACCAATGAAGAATATGTAAGCAGAAAGGGAGAATACCTGAATAATGATGGGAAAATGTGTAGTATAAAAGCAGCCAAAGGGCTTAAGTTAAACAACTTCACTACAGGAAGTAGGTGGGAAGTTGTTAAGGACCTTTCTGGATACCCTAGTCATGCGCAGGGTGGTGTTGATATTAAACTTGATAAAAATGGGGTTTTGTTTGCAAGAAGTGGTAAGTATATTAAAGCTGCTAATGGATTAGTTTTGTCTAGTAAAGCTGTAGATTCTAATAAAATAAATACTATACCTGTTTCAGAATTATATGAGCAAATAACAGGTAAACCATGGTCTACAGCAAAAGAAGAAGGATTAACAACAGGTAGTTATGAAGACAACATAAAACTCAAACAAAAATTACTATCTGGTGAATTTAATAATAAACAATCTTCAAATAAAATTATACAAAGTAAAGATTTTAATAAGGCAAGAACGTTTAAAGAAGCATTTAGAATTGCTAGACAACAATTAGGTCCAAATCAAATATTTGAGTATAAGGGAAGAAAGTACGGAACTAATTTGGCAGGAGAAGAATTTAATCCTTCTCCAGAAACACTTGCCAAGCATGGTATGAATAAACCTGAAATAATTGAAAGACTAAATGTTCAAAATAAAACGGTATCTTCAGTTTATTCTGATAAAACCACAACCAAATTAGAGCCTGAATATAAAGATTGGGATGAAATTAAGAAGAGAAAGCAAGAATTCAATTCAATGGAACAAGCTGATAGAATTATAACTTATAAATCTAAATATGAATCTTCTAATAATCGTCCTTATGCTATAATTGATAAGAAAAAGGGTAAATTACATATATATATACCTGGAAATAAAAAACCTATATTTTCTACTGATGAAATATCTTTAGGAGCAGTTATAAGTGATGCACAGACAGTTACAAAAGTTTCAGATCCTAATAAAGATGGAATAATTACAAAAGAAGAAGCTGCTGTAGCTAAGGCAGATTTTAATGCTGGTAATAAATCTACGGGTGCTGGAAAATATTATATATCTAATGTAGATAAAATAGGGTATAAAGAGTTACCAATAATAAACATGATGAATGAAAGACAGTATGACAAATATACTCAAACAGGAGAAGTTGAAAATGTAGCAACATCATTTCATATAGGATATAAGCCTGGATATAAACGTGTTAGTAATGGATGTATTCGGTGTAGTAAAAATACGCTGAATATCCTGAGTAAATACTTAACATCTGGATCTGAATTATATATTTTACCAGAGGAAGAAGGAAATGAGTTCATATTATCGAATGGGAAACTTATCTTTAAATCCAACAGTAAGAAAGACTACAATACTTATGTAGACTCTTATGGAAATGTTCAAAAAGGTCAAGGTATAAATACATCCGTAAATACTTTGAATTATAAACCAATAAAAATTGAAATAGATAAAGATAAATTTGTAAGGGATAAGCATAAATGGTATGACTTTGATGAGAATGAAGAATTTGAAACTGTTAAAAAATTTGTTAAAGCCTTAGAAGAGAATAAAAGAGATATTATGGAAATAGCTAAGATTGATGGGGATTTATACAATGATATTGCATTAGTTGCTCTTGGAATATTAGGAAATGAAACTAATTTTGGAGACACACATTCAGAAACAGGAAATATATTTAGATTGATTAATAAAGGAATATCAACTGTTAATAGAAAATATTTAGGATTTAACTTTTTACCTAGTGTAACATCATCACCAGATTACAAAGTAAAGTATAATATAAGTAAACTTTTATCTGTAGTGTCGGGTGATAATATTGATGATTATAGTGTAGGATTAACACAGTTAAGATTTAAAAATATAAAAGTAGAATCTGAAAAACAAAAAGAAGCTATTAAAGCAGGTAAACTTCCTAAAAATTATGTAACACTGGATAAACAATTAGAACAAGTTGGAGTAACATCTGCTAAAGATTTAATAGATCCAGAGAAAGCAGCTAAAGCTACTATTATATATTTGGCTTATATGGCTAAAAATAGAGCAGATGTTGATATAAATAATGTAATTGAAACACTACCAGGTAAATGGGGTGGATCGTCGTCTGATAATAAACAAACATATACTAATAATGCTATTAAAAATATGCAGTACTTTAAACTTAAGCAACTAGATTAATGCATGTATAAAACTGAGTGACAATAATTTATTAATAATGTATTTGTATGAATAAAAATATTAAAGTAGAAGCAGAAGGTGGGGAGTTAATACTCCGTAATGAACATGGGGATTATGCTATTATCCCCAGAAAGTATAGAAGAGAGGTTGAGGATATGATAAAGGAGGGGTGTCATGGATGTATTGATGCTCTTGTTGCAACTCTTCCAGGAGTTAATGACTATGCTGAGGATGGAAGTGTGATAAATGTAACTTCTAAAGAAGCTAGTGATCCAGATGATCCTAAACCCACAAGTCCCGTGGTAGAAACCTACAAGTTACCTAACGGATTTAATTTTGTAATATATGATGATACGATTTTAAAAGACTTTCCAGACTTCAAAATGTCCTCTGGAAACTTCTACATAGCTAAGGCTGCATACGATAAAATGAAAAGGTATGATTTGTCTCCTGAACAAATGTTTGCAGTAATAATGCATAATAGAAATGTTCAAGAGGATTTTCTATTGGCTAAACTTAAACATTATGAAAATAAATCAATTGGCAGGAGGGTTCAAGAAATTAATGACAAAAGAAGCAAGAATATTGAACTAAATGAGGATGAAAAGAAATTATTAAAGTTTGTAAATTACTACAACAGGGTAACTTCAACAGGTGATCCAAAAGAAAAACAAGCACTAATTGATAGGGCATTACAGGATGAAGATTTAAGAAAAACCTACTTTACAAAGGATAATAGATTTTTATTTCCAGATGAAGATACTGCTACTCAACTATATGCTACTAGAGATGCTCTAGAGGCATTCTACAGTAAAAATCAAACTTCTAAGTATATCAATACAACTGGAACTGGAATTCGTGATAAAGATGGTAATTTAATTACAACAAATTCTAGAGATTGGGGGATAAGGAGCACTGCTCTGATTTATCCAGAAAATGATGAGTTTGAATTAAACTACCCATATGTTGCTAGAGAGTATGTAGGTAATCCCACCATACTAGCCAAAGCAATAGAAGGAATATTACTAAACAAGTTTGATGAAACTAACAATGGATTATACTATGCAGTTAAGGCTATAAGGGTTGATCCTAGGTATTGGTATGAAAAGGAACGTTCTAAGGATCCTAGCCGTCTACGTGAAAGTTTGGATTTAAATATAGAATTTCCACATTACACTGGAGCAGCTAATGCCTTACGTAAAGTTATAAATACCTTTCAGGATAACATGACTAAAAACCCCGAAGTTTATACTTTAAAAGTAAAGTAGGTATAACAAAAAAGTTATGTCTATTCTACATAGTAAAATTTATTTCTTACTATATTTGCATACTACAACAAATTAATCTAATAACTATGTCTTGCAGACCTATAAGAGATAGAGTTAGAGAAGCTGGAGCACATCTTCTCTCCAATCCTAATTTTATAAAAAAAGCAGATCAGTTTTTTAATTCCCATGCTGCTCTCAAATATATGGGAGACCTTGAAATGTTCAGAGAGTATGCTGCAGGAGTATCTGTGGGATATTTAGAAGACAAAAATCATACAGTTAAAATAATTATAGATACTCAAGTAACTCCTGAGTTTATTGATGGTATTAATCTTGAAGATATAATAGACATCAACAAATATAGGCAGTATGCTAAAGTAATCATATCTAATTTCAGGGAAAGACCTCCTCTATTTCAAACATTTAATGGTGCTGGAGTTGGGGCTTTTACAGTGCAGGGCAATGAATGGCTATATAAGCACTACAATATTCTCAATGAGAAGGGCAAGTTAAAACAGCTTTCATATAAAGCTGCCTCTGCTTGGGGAAGTAGGTTAAATAAGGGACACTATACCTGGAAAGTAGTTAAATTGCCCTCAGGGTATTATTCTTTAGTTGTCACTGGTGTAAATGAAAATTATAAACCAGAAACAGATTTAGACATTTCAGACCATGATTTAACTAGGGAACAAATAATGTTCCTCATAAACTCTACAAGTGATTTTCTTATTAGGGATGGGGATTATATTTTTGAAGCTGATAAACAAAAGCAAATTGTTGACACTGTTTCAGCCCTAATATATAAACAACTTATTTCCTCTAAAGATGGTAAAAGAATTTCAGTATCTAAAGCATTTATCTCTGCTAAAAACAATTTAAAAAGTGTTGCAAATCTCTATGGAAAGTTTCTTGATATTATAAATAAAAGCCAAAATAGGGATAAAGCTTTAGAAGAAATTAAAACTACCCTACTTGAGACTAATCAAGAAAAAGTTTTTAAAGCCCTTAGTGCTTTTAATAGTGCAGCAGCTCTAGAACTTGCATATAACGATATTCAAAGAATCCTTATACCTGAAGTTTGGAATCAGGTTCAGGAACATGTAATTTCAAATCTTCAGAACCTTTCTATTTATATTAATAGGGAAGGTAACCTTGAAAATAGAGAACAGGAATTTGAAGATATAAGTGATGAAACTGTAGTAGATGAAAATGATTTTAGTAGTGAAAAAAACTACTCTAATGAGTCATTTCATCAAGATCCCAAGAAAACTACTACCACTAATGTAAAACTGTTCTTATCTCGCATACCTTCAGGAAAAACTTCCTATCTAGGATTAGCTACCTATATTCCATTTGATCAAGTATTTGATGAACTTAAAAGAATACTAAGCCCAATAACACCTGAAGATATAAGAACAGAAGATACTCCAACCCTAATTGATAAGTATATAAAGATTTTAACTGAGTTAGGTAATAAGGGGAAACCCTATCTACTGAATATTGCTAATGTACTAAGTGATCCTGAGGTTAGTGTACAGTTTAAGAACCAATTCATCGCCACAATGCGGGTTCATGAGAATGAATTTAATATGGTTCTATGGGAACAAGATAAGAATGGAAATGTAAATATTAGGGTAATTAATTCAAATAGAAACAGTGCACATTTCAGGGTACTTGAACAATGGGCAGAAAGTTTAAAAAGTAGTTCTTTGGCTATTGAAAAGGATGGAAGAACCATATTAGACACTGCAAGAATAAAAAAGTTTAAAGATAGGGTTATTAATCTCAACTCAAAGAAGAATTCAACTGTTGCTGAGTATAGAGAGTTACTGAGTGAACTGTTTGATTTAGTTGGTATAGTTCCTAGTGTAACTCTAACAGAATTGCTTAGGGAGGATAACTACAATAAACTTATTCCTAATAGTAAATTAAATCCCAAATTAAGTGTAAATTTTGAATACAGCAAATCTGGATATCCCAAGGGAGTATATTCTGCTCTTATAAACTCACTTATCAAAGTGGGAGAGCAACTAGAAGTTAATCCAGATCTAACTTTGGATGATATCAATCCTTACAATAGTAAGGGATTTACAGATTCATCCATTATAACTTTAGCTAAAATATTTGCTAGGTATTCAGAAATACTCTCCACTTCTTCATATCGTGGTTCTGATGGTAAGACCCGATATGTGTTTGCATACCATGCTCCTGCTACTCAGCGTGTAGAAAGATTTAATGCAGAGAATGGATTACTGAGAAAAACTCTAGCTAAAATTCCATTCTCTCAAAGAGCCTTTTGGCTAAAATTTCCAAATACAAAGATTGAACTTATAGACTTTGAAGCTCTAAAAAATGCTAGGGATAGAGAAGTGGTGGTTATGCGTGAGGATATGGAGTATAGGGAACAGGACTTTACCTCTGCTTCCCTATTCTTTGCATCTAAGCACGACTCCCCTACTGCTATGTTTTTTGTTCCCACAATGTCTGATAAGAAAAGAACATTTATTGTAAAGGCTCCTAAAATACCCGTTAGTATTGATGAGTCTAAGGTTGGATTTGATGAAGATAGTGGAAATATTATAAGGAAGAAGGGAATACTTACAGGAGAAGCAAGAACTCTTATTGGGGATATTGTTGAATCTGAACTTGCTAGAATGAGAGCTCTTGCTGAGAAGAAAAGAGAGGTAATAGCAAATGCTGAAACAGAACAAGAAAAGGAGAGTGCTCTAAGAAAATTAAAAGAAGAAGTGGGGGCTTCATTTTATGAAGGAGCCAACTATTTCTACCTATTCCCTACACTCAATAGGTTTATCTATGATAAGAATGGTGTTTTCTTAGAAGGGGTTATTAATGATCCTGAAAAAATAGTGTTGATTAAGGAAGCAGCCATTCTAGAAGTAGAACTAGAAATATCTTCCACAATAAGTAATTGGGTTAAACAAGGTTTCATAACATACAACAAAAAAACTAAGAACCTTGAGACTAAAATTGATGTAAACTATTTAAAGTCCTTACCTGCAAAAACACAGGCAGGTAAAATAGTACAAGCATTTGCTGATTTAACTGTTAATGATTACATAGCAAAGGCAAGTACAATGCAGGTAATTACTGGAGACCCTGCATTAGCATATAACCCGAAGAAATTTGGATCACTACCAGTAGAAGCTAGAGTTGTTGCAACACTTGATGAGTATCAAAAACGTGGTGCTAAGGATGTAGCAACTGGTGAATTAGGTAATACGGATTGGGTTATTAATGAAAAATATAGGGGATTTCCATTCTATAACTTAATAATTCTTGATGATGATTCTCATGGGACTGAGACAGAAGGATTTATTAAAAGTATAGAAGAATATAAAAAGAAAATAAATAGAACCGATGCTCAGGAACTTACCACTGTGCTAGAGCATATCAATGTTCTTATGAATCACGGTAGGATTTCTGATGAAATGTATATCCGTATTAGGGATAAAATTGAAAAGGCAGGACCAGAAGGCTACTATGAGTTGGATGATGAAGAACTTGCAGCTATTAATCAGCCTGTAATCCTGCAGCCTATTAAACCAGTTCAGGTTCACTTTAAAGAGCAGTCTGGTTTATATGAGAGAATTTACTACGTTAAAACCTCATCCTACCCTCTTATTCCTCAATTAACTGCTGGAATGGAAATTGATAAGTTGAGGCGGTTAATGGAAAAAAATAATGTTGATAGGGCTGTTTTTAGTTCAGGTGTAAAACTTGGAGCTGGAAATGTTGTTAGTGTATTTAATTCTGATGGAACTATTAAGGATAATATAAGCCTTAGTAAGGAAAACATTCATACACTAGATAGAAAAGATTTCTATATACAGCAGGATGTTCCATATAAGGAAGATAAAACAGAAATACGTATTTCCAGCCAAATGGATAGACTGGTAACAACAGCTTTAGTGGAACTTGCAGAAGAACAGTTTTCACTTCAAGTTCTTAACAACCCACAGTTTACTTCCTTAAGTGGCAAAGAGTTAGAAATCTTGAAGCAGAAGGTTAAAACTAACCTAATGATGTCTGCTAAGAGAGCTTTATATACCAGAATGGGTATTAAGTTAAGAAGAGATGAAACAGGTAGGGAGATACCCATTGTAGAAGATGTAGAGAAATTAGCAACTGCTCTTAGAAGTTCTGCAAAAAAGAATGGTTGGAGTACTAATGATTTAATGCATTTAAAAGTTGAAAATGGTAGGTTTGTACTATCCCCAGGGCTAGGAAATGCCTATGAGAAAATTGAGTCCTTGATAAATGCAGCTATTACTGATACTATTAAGTTACATATTAGGGGAGCTTCATTCGTTCAAGGTACTTCTTCTGGATTTAAGTCTCCTAAAGCAAAAACTTTAGATGAGCTTACAAGTCAGGAAAAGAGTGGAATAGTTTGGATAAAAGGTATAGATAATAGTTTTGACCCACAAAAGGGATTAACCTATATTACTAGAGACGAAGAGTCTGGAAAGATTACCTATGCACAAATTCTAGTACCCTGGAAATACCAAGCAGACATCAAACAATTCATAGACCCTGAAACCAATACCATAGATATTTCAAAAATAGATAAAGAACTTTTAAATATTATTGGTTTCCGTATTCCTAACCAAGGGTATAGTTCCCAAATGGTATTTCAAGTTGTAGGATTTCTACCAAAAAGTGTGGGAGATTTAGCAGTAGTTCCAGGAGAAGTAACTACTCAGATGGGTTCTGACTTTGACGTAGATAAACTATACAGTTACATTTATAACCATGTTGTTAATGATCAGGGTAGATTAGTTAAAGTTCCTGCATTCATTGATAAAGATGGAAACTTTGATAGGCAAGAAGCTATAAAATGGATTAATAAAAACTTTGCTACTAGAAGAAGAAATATTTTAACTTTAAAGGAAAAACTTCCATTAATCCAAGAAAGTTACAATGTAAGTACAACACTTATTAATCAGTTTATAAGTGAAGAGGAAGATAAAATAGAAGCAGAAGAATTAGATATAAGAAGTAAGGAAGTTCTGGAAGCTCTTGGATTTACCATTGAAGATATTACTATTCCTGGAATACGAAGAATAGAAACCATGTCATTAGAGAATGCTTATATTGGTATCCATGAAGCAATACTTGGGCATTCAAAGTTAATAGATAAGATACTAGAACCACTTGATGCAGATGATTTAAAAATTACTGCTAAGAATGTTGGAAGAAAAATAAGTCTAGACCCATATATTTCAAGAAACAGACAATTAAGAGATTACAGCAGACAGCAGGCTGGTAAAGTTGGAGTTTCTTATTTCTCTCGTGCAGTAGTTGGTACTGCTACGATTTTAAAACATAAATTACAGTTAGTTGCTGGAGAAGAAAAAAATCCAGTATATGTGACACTTTTTGCTAATGATAATGGAAAGGTAGTTCCACTAAATATGATTAGTGGCAATGCAGTTAGTTACTTTGATGGAGATAGGTCTAAACCTAGAACTCAATTAAAGAATCTTGTTATTATGCAAAGTGGGTCTGTAGATAATGCTAAAGACCCTGTGATGGATGACAATAACTTAAATATTAACACTTTCCCAGTAGCTGTAGCTATTACCCTTTTAAGCAGTGAAAGTGGGGAAGCGTTGGACCTAAGATATGTTTCCTACTTTTTAACACAACCCGCAGTAAAGAAAATAGTTAATTTAATACAATCATTTTCTGGTAGCCTTAGTGAGGACTTTATTGCAAAGAGTATGATAGTTTCAACAAGTGTTGGAGAAGTCTTGAATACCCTTAGCCAATTATACAAAGAAGCTACTGGAGAAGAACTAAAAGAAGAGTTGTATGATAAAGTAAAGCTGTCTCCTAAAGACATGCTTGAAATGATTCATGAATTTGACCAAAAAAATCCAGAACACATTATTAAACAATGTGCTATAGCAGTTCATTTTGATAAACTATATACTATTGGACAGGATATATTAAAGGTATTTAGAGCACTTTCTTATGAAAGTAAAGGACTACCAAAGAATTACTGGGAGATTGCTTCTTTCTTAGAACAAGTAAATTCTATAGGAAGCGTTACATTTCAAATTGATGGAGTTCTGGATGTGTTAATGCAGCCACAAGCTAAATATGTTTTGGATACAACTAGAGAAGCCAAAACTATAATAGAGCAAATTATGCCTGTGGGAAGTAAAGTGGTAACACAAACAATAGAAGCCATCTCAGAACTATATGGAAGAGAGTTAACTGCAGAACAAAAAAGAGAGATTTGGTTAGGCATTAGATCTTACATATTCTCTAATCCAGAGCTATTCGGAGTAGATGAAGCCAGTAACATTGATCTACTTGTTGGACCCAATAGTTTGGTTAAGAGAATTAAAAGGTTTTTAAATACTGAAGCAGGTAAAAACTTTAAACTACTAAGTTTACTAGAACTTAAAGAAGCAGCTAAAAAAGAAAATCCTGATATAATCATCTATAGAAGTTCAGCCTCTGAGCGAGTAGATGAGGCTATGATTACTACCTACTTTATTGACATGTTAGTAAGCAACAATCCTGAAGCAAGGATGATTGCTAAAGATTTAATACGGTATGCTTATGTAACAGGTGGAAATCAGGCTGCCCTTCAGTTTGTGAAGTATATTCCAGTAGCCTATCTTGAATTAATTGGTTTTGGAGATACAGTTCTTTCTGCTTTCAATAGTCTAGAGGCTGAAGATAGTTTAATTAAACAGATACTACAGCATACTCCAAAATTTGCATTTAGGGTATCCCTAGAAAAAGATAGCAGTAAGTATAATGAAAAGACTGGGGAACTTAGAATAAAAAGTGAGAATGTTGTAATTGGTTATGGTGAAAATACACATCCAGCTTCTTACGTGTCTTTCTACGATTCAAACAGTTATACATGGAGATTGTTTGAGTTAGATAGTTATAATGGAGATACCACCACTTATAAAGAAATTTCGTTACTAGGTGGTAAGGGGAAAGACTATGTTGCAATAGATGAGTACCAATATGGAAATCAACATGCAGTATCTGTATTTGAAAGTAATGTTCCATATAGTGTAAAGAAATTAATTTCAAAATCTACTAACAAAGAAGTTAGTAAACCAGTTTCTAGTGGAAGAAATGCTACAGAGAACAATGTAAATAAAGTTGTTTCAAGTATTGTTAATAAAGTTTCTAAAGAGGTTAATGATGCATTTGAAAGTTTAACTGCCAAAATTCAAGCCTTAACTAGTTTAACTGGCAATGAGTTGGTAGAATCCCTGTCGAAGAGTGTTTATTCCGAACACTTTAAAACTGTTTTAGAGGTTATAGCAAACAATAAAGAATTGCTAGAAGGATTGAAGATTAAACTTATAAATGATACTAAATCTGAAACTGTAGGTTCATATGATTCTAGTAATCATGTTTTAACAATTAACTTTTGGAGAATTAGACATTTATCCAATGAAAATTCTGCACTAGCAGTAAAAATTACGGAAAGAACTATTACACATGAACTAATTCATGCTGTAACCTCTAGACTAGTAAATGCATACATGGAGAATAGGAATAGTGTTCCAAAAGCTATTGCTGAAAAACTTGATAGGTTAGAAGAACTTAGGGCTTATGTAGAATCTACTTTGAGTGAACAAGAAAAAATTATATTACAAACTGCTAGAGAAAAAGGGGTAAAGGCAGTTTCTGCATCTGAACTAAAACCAATTTATGGATTAATTAACCTAAAAGAATTCTTAGCAGAAACACTTGTATATGATAAATTCCAGCAAAGACTAAATAATACTCCTTACAATGGACATAGTATTCTAATGGAAATATTCCAACAGATTATTGGCATATTCAAAGAGCTTGCTTCAAAATTAGGATTTGATGTTAAAAAGAATTCTGCACTTGAAGCTGGATTGATAGAAGCATTAGAATTAATGCAGGATATTAATAAATTTTTGACTATAACACCAGAGACTAAACAGGATGAAATTCAGCAAAATCAACAGAGTGAGAAGAAAGAACAAAAACAAGAAAAACAGGAACCTGTTAATGGTTTAGATGAAAATAAACCAGTAACTAATACAAATAATATTTTTGAATTTGATAATGGAGTTAGGGTTAACACTGGTCATATTATTCTGAATAAACAACAGGCTAAAGCTGTTAATCTTGCAGCAGCTGCAATTGATAATGGTCAGAGAAAATTTGTTATTAGAGGATATGCTGGTACTGGTAAGTCTACAGTAGTAGGAACTATACTTAATTATATTAAGGAAAAATACAAGCATCAGCCTAGAAATATTTATGGTATTGCCAATACCCATGCTGCAGTTCTCAATCTTGCAGCACTATGTCATAAGCAAAATGTACGAACAGTTACATTCAAAACCATAGCAAGTTTCCTTACTAAGATTAAGGTAGATGGAGAGTTTGTACCTATTGCGTTAAGTAGGGTTCAATATAACTCTATAATAATTGTTGACGAAGCAAGTATGATATCAACAAGTGACTACAATGATTTAATTGATATAGCTAATAAAAAGAATCTAACCCTGATATTTATAGGAGATAAAATTCAGTTACCCTCACCTGGAAATACTAAAATTAACAGCAATGGTGATGAATATACAGAAGCTAGCCCAGCACTTGAATTTCAAGGTGATAATCAGGGAATAGAACTAACTGAGGTTATGAGACAGTCCAATGAAAGTCCATTGGTTGAAGAATTACATGCAGTGAGAGAGAATATAGGAGAAGAGGAGCTTCCAATAGGGGAATCCACCAAAATAAATGAAAAGGGGGAAGGAATTTTAATATTCAATAATTATAGGGAAATGTTGGAGAAAGTAGTGGAAGCATTTAGAGAAAATCCACATGGAGTTAAATACATAGCCTATACTAATAAAGAGGTTCAAGCTATAAATGAATTTGTAGCTAGCAGGCTTGGAACTCTTGGATTTAAGAAAGGAGCCATACTTACTGGGTACATGACTCCAGCAGAAGCAGTTATTAAAAATTCTTCTAACTATGAAGTTATAGAAGACCCTGAATATGTAGATGAAGAGAGTGTTAGGTTATTTACTGGAGTACTTCCTGATGGAACCTACTATGATAAAACAGTTAAGGTTAGTGGCTATAATGTAACAGTAAGACTAATACTTCCAAAATCTATATCAGAAGTTTTACCTGTGGAATTAAAGAATACCCTATCAACTCCTATGTCTATTTTCATAGTAGATACAAAAAATCAAAAGAATATGGAATTCTTTAAGGAGTTTGCACATTTAAAGGAAATTGCTTCTGATAAAAAAGTTTCATGGACTCGTAGAAGAGATCTAAGTGAAAGTTTAGACAATTTCTATAATGAATTCCAAATACCTGATAACCTTATAAAATACAAAGGAAATATCTACACAATAGCATTACTACAACAGGCACATCCCGAACTGTTTGTATATGATAAGGAAAAAAGAAGTAGGCCTGTTGATGAGTTAATGAAGCAGGGGTACATAGAAAAGAGCATTGACTATGGGTATGCTATAACAGCTCATAAGTCTCAAGGTGCAACCTTTGATGTGGTATTCTCCTCTAAGAAGGATTTGGAAAATCCAAGGGCTAACAGAAAGGTTATGCTTGGTAAGGAAGTTGTAGGACTAGAAAAGAATATGGTAGCCTATGTTACATTCTCTAGACCCTCTAAGGTATTAGCACTGTTTAATCCTGATGCAAAGTCTACTGAGAACACATTTAGAGAAGATCAGAATAAGACTACTATTAATGGTGTAGGAGCTAAAGTACAGACTAATAAACAGCAACCTGCTACCAAACAGGAAAAACAACCATCTCCAGAAGTTAATAAAGCCTCTGACCTTAACAGGGTAGATGTATTTAATGCTGCACTGGAAGCCTTGGGAATAGAGACTATTGATCTTGGAGATATTACCTACACTGATGAAGAGGGTAATATATGTGCTGAAAAGGGATTAAGAGGTAAAGAATTTACTAAGGGTTCTAAGTGGACCATAGTTAAAGACTTAACAGGATATCCTTCGCATAAAGAAGGTGGGGTAGACCTAAAATTTGATACAGGTGGTGTTAAAATTTTAAGGGATGGTGGAGAGATAATTGCTAAAAATGGATTAATTTTGCCTAATGTCAAACGTTGTAAAAAATAAATAGTATGAGTTGTTTACCTACTTATAATGGAAAAAGATATAACAACATTGTGGAACTTCTTAAGGATAATGGAGTTCCCCAGGAACTTATACAGAAAGTGTCACAACTCTATAAGGACTATACTGCGTCCACAAAAAATCCATCAATGGATGAGTTTAAGAATATTCTTAAACAGAAACTGAGTGAATCCAAGCAGCAATCAGTTAGTATTAAACCTGTTCCTCCACTTAAATATTCTACCTATGTAGGTAACCTTAAGGATGGAAAGTTTACCAGCAGTGATATTCTACCTTTGGAGATGTTTTTTGCAGTAGATGCTGCTGGAAATTTATCCTATGTAGGTACTCTAGATGATATGAAGAGGCTTGGGGATATAAACTCTCCTGCAATAAAAGTAGTTGGTGGTAATGTAAACACAGCACGGGATGTTGTGGTGGTAAACTATGGAGAAGTAAAAAAGGTAGGTAATGCATGGCAGGTAGTTAAACCCGTAGAAGTGGTATTCACTAAAGATATTAATGAGGCAATAGCCGAAAGTATTCCTGATACTAGTACTACTAAAACTATTAGTAACACATCTAATCCTACTATTGATGGGTTTAAACAATGGAATAGTAAACAACAACAAATAAGTGAATTATTTGAATCCAATCCTGAATTAGCTAATGCTGTATATGAGGCTTTAGGGTTTGGTCAAGAAGTTGATTTATCTACTTTTACTAATCATTCTGGTGGCGCATTAGGTTCAGACACTCAATGGGATATTATAGGTAAAATGTTTGGAATGGTTAATAATAAACATTATTACTTTGAGGGCTATAAAACTCCTAATGGTAATACTGCTATACCTATAAATTTAAAAAATGAAGCTGATGAAAAATTAAAAGCTGCTAATAAAACATTGGGTAGAAGATTTCCAACTTCTAAAGAATATGTAAATAATCTACTCAGAAGAAATTGGTGGCAAGTTAAAAATAGTGATGCAATATTTGCTATATCCAGTATTACTGATAATAAGGTAGATGGGGGAACAGGATGGGCAGTACACATGGCTATTGCAGAAAATAAGCCAGTTTATGTATTTGACCAAAATAAAAATAAGTGGTTTACATGGAATAATAATAAATTTGTAGAGGTCGATACTCCTGTTCTTACTAAAAATTTTGCGGGCATTGGTACAAGAAAAATTAATGAAAATGGTAAACAAGCTATCAGAGATGTTTATGAAAAAACTACAAGTTCTCAAATAACCCCAGAACAAAAACAACAAGCTCAACAATTATATTCTCAATATTTAGATACTATATTTCCTAATAGTAAAGTAAAGGATATTGTTTATCATGGTGGTAAAACAAATAAAGATTCTTTTAAAAGATTTGTAGATAAAACTATATATGAAGGTAGAAATCCAAATTCTATTTTAGGGTTTTTCTTTTCTTCTTCTAAAATTGTTGCTGGTCAATATGCGGAAAAAGATTATGATGCTATAAAAGAACAACTAACAGGAGACGCTGAAACAGATGCTTTTATCAGAAGAAGTGCACCCTTAAAAAAAGGCAGTATATCAGAAGAATTACTTAACATAAAAAACCCATACATAATTCAAGCAGAAGAATGGGAAAATGAAACTTGGGTTGATAAATTAAATATATTAACAGAAAAAGACAAGGACAATAACTGGGTTTCTGACTATAAATGGACTGTTGATGCTTATGAAAAAGTAAAAAATCATTTACAATCTTTAGGGTATGATGGATTATATATTAATTCAAATAAAGAACTTTTTAATAAAACAGGAATTGTAGATTATATTACTGTACAAAAAGTAGTATTTGAACCAGAACAAATCCACATATTAGGTTCTAAACAAGATATACAAGGATTTAAAGAGTTTGTTCAAGGTAAACATAATAGTGTTAAACCAGGAGTTGAGGAATTATTTAGTGAAAATCCTGAATTAGCTAATGAAGTATATGAAGCTTTAGGGTTTGGTCAAGAAAATGTTAATTTTAAATTACCTATTTCTAAAACTTTAAATGAGTTTTTAGAACCATTTTTTAATTCAAATGATGAAAATATTATAAAACCTTTAGCTAAAAATCTTACTAATGAGGATAAGAAAATATTAGCAAAAGCAATTGGTAGAAATTATAAAGATATAAGTCAATTTGATTGGTATGAAGCTATTTGGTCAGATGTTGGACAAGAGGCAGTATTTTATTATTTAAAAACAGGAAATAATTTAGAGCAAGACGTACAAAAAGAAAAAATAAATTCTAAATTGTATGATGAATGGCAAAATTTTGTAAAAGAAAATAAAGAATTTGTAGATGGTTTTTATAAATTACCAAAAGAAATACAAAAAGAACAGAAAAAAGATTTTGATAAACTAAAAGAAAAAAATGATTGGTATGTATTTGAGTTAAGTAATTTAGAGTATGATATTAGAAAAAATTTATTAAAACAAGAAGGGTATTTAGAAAATAATATTAATTTAAATACTCAAATAACTCCACAACAAAAACAACAAGCTCAACGACTATATTCTGAATATCTTGATAGTTTAGATACTATAGAATTATACTCTAAATTAGGTAATAAAACTGAATCAGGTAATGTAACAGTTGTAAAAAACATATTTACCAATAAAGATAATAAAGATGTAATTACAGCTTTTAGAGTAGATAAAAAATTAGGTTTATTAGAATCGTTTAGAAAATATAACGCAATAGGTAATCCTATTAATTGGCAAGGATTTAAACCTAGATTTGAAGGTGATAATGCTACTATTGCTTTTATGGATTGGTTTTTGGGTAAAGATTACACAGATGTAGAACAAGAATATAGACAAGAAATTTTAAATAATTTAGATAATCTTAAAGGTAAAACTATTGAGTATTATAAAGAGTTGGGAAGACCTTCTCATGCTACAGCTTTAGATTATTTAATTAATCAATTAGGTTCTAAACAAGATATGGAACAGTTTAAAAATTGGGTTGATAGTAATCAATCAAATGTTCTATATCAACTACCACAAGATAGAGAAATAGAAGAATTTGTAGCTTCTGAAAAAACTATCAGAGATTTAGCAGCAAGAATGTCTGATAGGATAGGTATTCCTGTAAGATTTGAATCTGATAGGACTAAAAAATATAAAGGTAAATTAGACCAAGGTACAGTAGATGAATATGGGTATAATCATGAACAAACTGTAGCTGTAATAAATTTAGCTTATGCTACTTTAGATACACCTATACATGAGATATTAGGACATCCTATTATTAGAGTTATAAAAAATACAAATCCTCAACTATACCAAAATCTACTAAAAGAACTCGAATATGGTAGAGGCAAAGAAGTATTAGATAGGGTTAAGAGGGATTATAATATTAAAGGGGATTATACTATATTTCAGATGTCAGATGGTATGTGGAGTGTAGTTGATAACAACAATGAAGAAAAAGCTTTTGGTAGTTATGGTACTAAAGAAATGGCTGTCTCTGATTTACCAAGGTATACTTTAGAAGAACAACAAGAAGAAGCTCTTGTACAATTATTAGGTTTAATGACTGCTGGTAAACTAGATAGTGTTAAAGATGGTAAATTAATATCTCTACTTAAAAGACTTCTTAAAGAAATTAAATCTTTTGTTAGAGATCTACTTAAACAAAGGGAAGTAGAAATAGATAAATTACCTGATAATATAACATTAGGTGATATTGCCAACTTATTAGCTTATAGTAATTCTAAACTTATACTTCCAGGTTATGAAGTAATTTATACTACACCTGATAATCAACAATTTAAAACTTATCAAGAAGCTAGTAATCACATTAGTGAATTAGCTAAAAATGTTGAAGATGTTAATTTAGATAATATAAAATTAAACGAAGTAGTAAAAGAACATGAATATTCTAAAAATCAATTTAGATATTTTACAGAAAATGGAATTTATTATAAATTACTAAATCAGCCTTTAGATAAGAGGTATATATTTTCTGGTGAATTAAACGGAGTTTTTTCTAATACTCATTATATATCTGAAAAAGATTATAATGAAAATCTTGATAAAGCAAAAGAAATACCCTTAAAAGATTCTGGAACATTATTACAAAATTTTATATCTAAAAACAAAGAATATGAGCAATCTAAAGAAATTATAGAAGAATGGAAAAAAGTAAATAATATTCAATATAACCCTGAAGAGATATATTCAAGAGGTCAAGAATTTGTATCTGTTGTAGGGGCTTATTCTGATTTTGATATAAACCTTATGATGCAAAATCTATTGCAACATATAGAAGACAATGAAAAAGCTGGAGGTAAATTTGCTATTTCTGCTTTTACTAAACCTATTGATAAAACTATTGGCCATTTAGAAGAAGGAGGTGGTAAAATTAAATTTAAAATTTATCCTAAATCAGAAGATATATTATGGGCTGCTAATACTGATGTTTATTCTGGGAGTGTATGGGATGCTTCGGAAAAAGTTAATAAAGATAAAAAATCTGAATTGCTTGGAGTGTCTTATACCAAATATCCTTCTTTAAGAAATATTAATTCAGTACAACCTAATCTAGCTTCTATTGTTGATGATTTAGCACATCATCATAATGAATTAGGTATTGTTTTAACAGGAAATAACTTTAGATTAGAATATGATGAAGATGTTCCATATTCTATTAAAAAACTTATTAATAGTATTAACTCTATACTGGACCAGAAGTATGGTAAGTTGGTTAAACCTGAGATTACTTTAAAAAATTCTAAACAAGTTTTTTCAGTTTATGACGAATATGGAGACCCTGATTTAGTAGATGATATTATTGTTAAAACTTTTGATACTTTTGAAGAAGCTCAAAAATTTGCAGATTTAAAAAATTCAGATGAAGGTTATACAGATTCTTATGGTGGAAGATATAAAGTAGTAAAAGAAAAAAGAGGAGGCATCCAACCAACTCAAACTAATGAAACTTTAAAAGAGAGTATTGAGAGTGTCAGGTTTAAAAATTTACCACGAACTACTAAAGAATATTGGATTACTAAAGAAGAATATGACAACTCAAATGTAGAAGAATGGACAGAAGATGGTGAAACATTTTATAAAGATATTGATGATAATGTAAGATTAATAAAAAAAGGACTTTCTTGGAGAAAAGAATTATTAATACAACCAAAAGAAAAAGAATATACTTCTCAAGCCCTTATAAACACTAAAATAGCTAAACTTAAAGAAGTAGCTAAGAAGTACCCTAGAAGTTTAATTAGAAGTGAAGTTAAACCTATAAGATCATCAGCTTTTTCTGATAGTGTAATATATGATGCAGTATTTGACCCTGATGAACTACCATTCCAAAAGGCAAGTGGTAGTTCTTTTCAACAATTTCAACAATCACTAAACAAACCTAATACTAATCCTATACTTAAAGGGAATCAACAAAATCAACAAGCTCAAGAACTGTATGCTCAATATCTTTCACAAAATCCTAATGGTAGTATAGAAGGATTTAAAAATTGGATTAAAAATAATCAATCAAATATTCAACATCAAAAACAAATAGATTTACAGGCAGAGCAAGATGAGGTTTTAGAAGAATTTGCTAATAGTTTATCTGAAAGATTTAATATTTCTTTTGATTTAGTATCAGAAGAAGATGCTAGGGCTATGTTCCCTGAGTACACTAATGAACCTGCATTTTTTGACCCTAAAACTAAAAAAGCATATTTAGTTAAAGGGAAAGCTAATAAAACTTCAGCCATCCATGAAATATTTACACATCCTTTCTTACTACAAATAGAGAAGACTAATCCAACATTGTATAAAAATCTCCTCAAAGAAGCTAAAAACAATAAAAGTGTAGTTGATTATGTAGATAATTTTTATGGTACAAATCAAAATAATGATCATGAATACATAGCAAGAGCAATAGATTTGGCTGTACAAGGAGAACTAGACCAACAAAAGGATAAAACATTATTAGAAAGAATACAAGATTTCTTTAATCAACTTTCTGACTATTTAAAGAAACTATTTAATATTCCTGAAGTATTTAGTTCAGCTATATCTCCTAACATTACTTTACAACAGCTTACTCAATTTGCTATGTACGGTAAAGGAAAAATGAATCTTAATCCTGCACAAGAAAATGTTGAATACTCTTTAAAGGCAACTGATGTGATAGTAAAAAATTTAGATAAGATTAAACAATGGGAGAAGAATAAGTCTATTAGTAAAGATGTCTTATGGAATAAAATACAAGAGTTAGGTGTACCTAAAGAACAACTAGAATTAATTAAAAATTCTGAGGGCAATACAGTAGAAGAAAAATTATTAGATTTTGTCAATCAATATAGTTTTACTATTGAGATTAATACTGCTAAAGAACCTAAGAACTATGATAACATAGCACAAGGATTTCAAGAGATTTTTGATTATAATAATGACCAATATTTTTATGACGAATGGGATGGTTATTTTAAAAATGGAGAAAAAATAACTAAAAAAGAATTTCAAGAAGCAAAACAAAAATCAATATCAGAAATACCTACTCAATACTATTCTAATCTAACAGTTAATGAAGATTTTTATAAAAATAATCCTGATTGGGAATATAAAGAACAAAGAATAACTACACCATTAATTACACCTTCTATTAAAGGTCATGCTCAATTTGCGGAAGCAAATGATATTGGTTGGTTTAGAGCTTGGTATAATAAAAAAACAGGGGAAGTTCATGTACTAGAAGTACAATCGGAGTTATTTCAGAAAGGTAGAGATAAAGAAGATTTAGTTTCAAAGAAGGGGAAATACTATAGAGTTTTAAACATTAATCTTGGTAAAGATGTTACATTTGAACCCAAGACTTATTCTGAAGCTTTTGAACAAGGAGAAGATGGTAAATGGTATCCTAAATATAATAAGTATGGGGGTTATTGGAGGTCAAATATTCCTGAAATTTCTGCATCAAAGAATATAGGGAGTGCAGTAATGGGAAATTGGACTGCTTCAGGTATGCCACAGACTGCTGAATTTTTCATTTATGAACTTGAAGATGGTGTTGAACCTGATTATGATATATCACATTTGGAAATTGGTGATTTTAAACAGTTGCAAGAAGTTAGATACAGGAAACCTGTAAAAGGTAAACTTATAGGAGAATTTAAACTTACACCTGATATTTATAAGATATTCAATGAGAACTATGATTTGATGTCAGAGGATGGGGGAATAAATAAACATTATGAGTTAGAGGATGAATTTGAGAAAAAATATGGATATAAACCTTATGATGAAAAAGCCCCAGAAGGTGCTGTAGAAACATTTAATAAAATACAAGATGATTACTGGAAAGAGCAGTCTTTAAAGGTAGAGAAAGCTTTACAGAGTATTCATAATAAATATGATGAACAAGTAAAGCAAAATCAATTCCTACAACTACTAAACAAAAATAATAACTGGGTAACATTCTTTGTTAAATCTATTATACAAGATAGTGCTAAGAAAGGTTATGAGAAAGTATTATTTCCTACAGGTAATACAGCTAGTAAAGTTGAAGGTCATACTACTTTAGAAGAGTTTAAGAAACAGAAAGAAGATAGGATTAAAGAACTTGAAGATTTTATAAATAATCCAACTTATGATAAAATTCAAATTAGGAGCTTAGATTCTCAAGAACAACAAATAAAAGAAAACTTAGAATCTGCTAATAGAGAAATAAATCAACTTAAACAAGAACTTGAAAGAATAGAAAGAGAAGGATTTGGTGCGTTAAGACCTATTTGGAACTTTTATGAAAATACTATAACTAATATTCTTAAA
>Ga0208198_1000936_pt1 | contig 29175 bp, 22 predicted proteins | sample AD_JPNTR2_MetaG_FD_184446 | JGI IMG/M metagenome (GOLD analysis project Ga0208198, IMG submission 184446) | Active sludge microbial communities of municipal wastewater-treating anaerobic digesters from Japan - AD_JPNTR2_MetaG (SPAdes) (version 2) | ecosystem: Engineered > Bioreactor > Anaerobic...
AAAAGCGATGGATAATATCGATGAGGTTGATCCTGACGGTGTTATTATCAGCGGCGAGGATTTTCCCCGGCACTGGAAGACCCTGGTACAGTTTATCCGAAGCGAACGACCGAAGGATAGGACCGCTATAGTAATATTAAAGGGACCCAATTTTCCCTTCGAAGAAGCTGCAAAGGCATCCTATATAGGGGTAAGCGGCATTGTCTCAGATAAGCTATCAAATCCTGAAGAATTAGATCGTCTGCAGGGGATCCTGAGCCGCTATTTACCGATAGAAGATGGCCGCCGGTCAAAACGGATCCGGCCTAAACCCTGGGATCGTTTCGGATTTGTCGCATGCAATCCGGTGGACCACACCTTTATTACCGGCAGCATAGAAACCATTTCTTCCACAGGGCTTTCTTTTCTTCCTGACAATGCACCCTCTATCCAGCAACTGGGCCTTGATACCCTGCTGACCGAATGCTCCCTCAGAGTTGGGGATAAGATCCTTTCACCGGTTTGCAAGCTCGTTAGAACCGGGAAAATTGTATCCTTTCACTTTGAGTCATTTCCCGAGGGTGAACAAGCTATTTTAAATGACTATATCCAGAGCAGACCCTTACGGGAGCGCAAATATATTCAAGATCACCCCGATTATGATGAGGTCTGAAAAAAGATCCTCTTAAAATGATCATCGTTTAATTGATCAAGTTCCTCTTCTGTATAGGGCATGCAGCCCGCTTCGGATCTGAGCATGGCAGCGGTCCGTACCACGGTAAAAATATCCCTGTATGTGGAATAAGGTTGTCCACGCAGGGGCTGGTAGGGAGCATCGGTTTCGAAGAGAAGCATATCCGGCGGCAATAGAGCGCAGGCACGCATGGTTTTCCGGTGATTTAAAGCAATAGTTGTACCAAAGGAGCAATATGCTGCAATTCCCCGTTTGCGGAGCGCCAGGGCTTCTTCGTAGGTTCCCGAATATGAATGAAGCACCACAGCAGGAAGGGCTGCCAGTTGTTTTGAATATGTAAAAACTTTATGCATCGCCCTTCTCAGATGAAGGACTAGTGGAAGTCCCCTTGCTTTAGCAAGCTCAAGCTCGAGAATAAAGAGTTCATCCTGCATCGGCTCAGTAGACTGATAGGCTTCATTGTATAAATCAAATCCAGCTTCCCCAATGGCTGACAGCACCCCCGACTCTGCAAATTGATACATAGACTCTAGTGAAACCCTTACCGAGCGGGGTTCTACAAGTGGAAGCTGGGGATGCACACCAAAACAGAGGGCTATCGAAGGGCCGCCCACATGGGCAGCCTGTTGTGCTAATTCCTTATGATAATACAATTCATCTCCATTCCAACTGCTGGCAGCAACGGTAAGATTCAAGGCATTACGTTCAGCCTCCGCATTGGGCTGGGAGCCCTTCATATCAAAGGGATGACAGTGGGCATCACTGGGCATAGGAATACTATAACATGGGAACCCCAGCTTAGAAAGGGTAAACCCCAAGTCTCCTTTTGCCGATATCTATAACAGGAGGATGCACATGAAACGCTATTGCATCAAATGCGAAACCGGTAGGGTTGAATTCCTTGACATCCTATATGAGACAGATAGTGGCTATATGACACGGGTAGTCCGTGTAAAAGATGGCTATGAAAAAATTATAGAAGAATATATGCCCCATCATCTGTTTGATCTTTGTGTAAAGACAGGCTATCTGTACGAAACCAAGGAAGCCGCCAGTTCAGTGGCATAATCTCATCACTGGTTTACTGCGGGGCTGTCTTTTCAGCCCCATTTTATTTTACCTCTACCTTATCTACTTCCTTTGCAGCAATACGCACTCCCCCAGCCTTGAGCCCCTTCACAAGATAATCCTGCAATTTAATGGTTTCCTTGGTCACCTTAAGCCGAGGCTTGGGTACATAGGTTACAACCAGGCTTCCCTTATCACGGGTATCCACATGAAGAACAATAGAGCCATCGGGAACAAGGGTGTACTCCTTATTCATGATCCAGCCTTCTATGACACAGCGCTTGATATAGGGATAACCCGTTTCAGCTTCTTTATAGATTACCGAGAATACTGTTTTAGAGAGTTCTTCCTTATCAGCAATACCAATCCACCAGGCATATGTTCCAACAAAGATCTTTTCCGGCAGATCAATAACGCTGTAGGTTCCGTTGTTCCGTACAACCAGGATTCGGTCAAAGGGAGAGACCTGGGCTACCATTGAACCCGTATTTACAGAGGTTCCGAGATACCCTGTTTCAGCATCGTACCGCAGTTCTAGGTCCTTCTTAACCACTTCCTTTACATCAATCTTATTAAAGGATTCTACCTTAGTTTTCCGCTTACCCCTTCCCAGTTCTTCATTCGCTTTTATTTTGTTTATGATACCATCCAGGAATGCGGTGGCATAGGCGGTAATATTTTTAAGGTGACCTTCAATTTCTGCAATCCGAGCCTTGATTTCCTTAAGTTCTGCCTTTGCTTTGTTAATATCATATAAAGAAATACGCCGGATTGGAATTTTAAGGAGATGCTCCACATCCTCGGGGCTCACACCTCGTTTGCCTATTTCTTTCATAAAGGGCTTAAAACCATCTATTACGGCTTTTTGAACCGCCTCGGCGGTTTTCATTTCCTCAATAGCCTTATAGATTCGCTCTTCAATGAAAATCCGCTCCAGGGTTCGCAGATGGACCTTGTCCAGAAGCTCCGACCGTTCCAGTTCCAGTTCTTTCGTGAGGATGGTGACGAGCTGTTTTGAATGATATTCAATTACTTCGGTGACGGTCATGATGGTAGGCATACCATCCTTTATTACAAGGAGGTTCACCGATATAGCCTGTTCGCATTCGGTAAAGGCATAGAGGGCGTTCACCGTTTCCTCCGAATAGACGCCCCGGGCAAGCTTTATCTCAATTTCCACATTCTCAGTGGTAAAATCTGAGATAGATTGAATTTTGATCCGCCCCGCCTTTGCTGCGGCTTCGATACTGGCTATGAGGCTTTCCGTCGTAGAACCAAAGGGCAGTTCCCTGATAAGGATCCGCTTGGGGTCTGATACATCGAGCTTCGCACGAACTACCACCTTGCCATTGCCATCCCGGTAATCGGAAACATCCATGAGGCCACCGGTGGGAAAATCCGGATAGAGTTTGAATTTCTTGCCCCCTAGACAGGCCTTCTCGGCCTCGAGAACTTCAACAATATTGTGGGGGAGTATCCTGGTAGACATACCCACCGCAATACCCTCCGCCCCAAGGACAAGCACCACCGGTATTTTAGCGGGAAATACCACCGGTTCCTTGTTTCGTCCATCGTAGGAATCGACCATGGGGGTGAGCTTTGGATTATAAAGCAGTTCCTTCGCCAAGGGGGTGGCCCGGCATTCAATGTATCGGGCTGCAGATGCCTCATCGCCGGTAAAAATATTACCAAAGTTACCCTGTTTATCGATGAAGAGGTCCTTATTTGCCAGAACTACCAGAGCAGATCCAATGGAAGCATCCCCATGGGGATGGTATTTCATACAGTGGCCTACCACATTAGCGACTTTGTGGAACTTGCCGTCATCCATCTCAAAGAGGGAGTGCAGGATACGACGTTGTACAGGTTTTAGGCCATCCTCCAGATCGGGGATAGCTCTGTCCTTAATAACATAGGATGCGTATTCAATAAAATTTCTATCAAATATGGTTTTAATATATGCCATGGTGTTTCCTTAATTTACATCTGCAATCAGGTTTTTCATGATATAATCCCGCCGTTCCGGTGTATTTTTACCCATATAGAATTCCAACACCTGGGGGACCGCTTTTAAGGTGTTAATCGTAACCGGCACAAGCCGCATATCCTTACCGATGAATTGGCCAAACTCCTTGGGACTTATTTCGCCCAGACCCTTAAAACGGGTTACCTCACAGCCAGACCCCAGGGCTTTTACAGCCTCGTCCCGTTCTTTTTCGCTATAGCAATACCTAGTTTCTTTTTTGTTTCGAACCCTAAAGAGGGGTGTTTCCAGAATATACACATGGCCCTGGGTGACGAGTTCTTCAAAGAATGAAAGGAAAAAGGTTAGCAGGAGGTTCCGGATATGGAACCCGTCAAAGTCCGCATCGGTGGCGATGACGATTTTTGCATACCGCAGGCCACTTACATCATTTTCGATGCCCAAGGCCATCATCATGTTGTAAAGCTCTTCATTTTTATAAATAGCAGTTCGTTTTTTGCCATAAATATTTTCCGGTTTTCCCCGGAGAGCAAAAATCGCCTGGGTCATCACATCACGGCTTGATACCATGGATCCCGCCGCCGAATCTCCCTCGGTAATAAAGATGGTCGATTCGGCTCCTTTAGGACCATCTTCCAGGTGGTATTTGCAATCCTTTAATTTGGGGATTTTAAGGGCAATTTTTTTTGCAGCCTCCCGGGCCTCTTTTTTTACCACATTCAGTTCGGTCCTGAGTTTTTCGTTGGCAATAATTTTAAGTTCCAGCTGCTTCGCCGCTTCGGTGTTTTTATGGAGCCAGTCCTCTACGGCGGTCTTAACTTCCTGGACAATCCAGGGCCTGATATCCGAATTCCCCAGCTTATTTTTAGTCTGGCTTTCAAAGACCGGATTTTTAAGCTTAACCGCAATAGCTGCGGTGGTCCCTTCCCGGACATCTTCGCTTTTATAGTCCTTTTTAAAATAAGCCTGTATTCCCTTTAAGAAACCTTCCTTAAAGGCAGATAGATGGGTTCCACCGTCGGATGTATACTGGCCGTTTACAAATGAAAAATATTCTTCGCCATAGTTGTTCGTATGGGTGAAAGCGAATTCAAGCCGTTCCCCCTTATAATACCCCACGGGATAAATAATATCGGTGCCCGTTTCTTCATTTAACAGATCCAGGAGCCCATTTTCAGATTTATATACCTGACCATTAAAACGAAGGATGAGCCCCGCATTCAGATATGCATAGTTCCAAATTCGTTTTTCTATAAATTCCAGGTTAAATTGATAGTCACCAAATATTTCCTTGTCTGGAGTAAACTCCACATAGGTGCCATCCCGCTGGCTATCCTTCAGCTTTCCCTTCCGTTCATTCTGCAAGATTCCCTGCTTAAAAAGAGCTTCGGCGAAGGCTCCATCCCGAATGGCAACCACCCGAAAATGGGATGAAAGGGCATTTACCGCCTTTGTTCCTACCCCGTTTAAACCAACAGAAAATTGGAACACATCATCGTTGTACTTTGCCCCCGTATTGATCACCGAGACACATTCAACCACCTTTCCCAGGGGAATTCCGCGGCCATAATCCCGAACCTTCACGGCTCCATCCTTCACTTCCACTTCTATGGTATCCCCATACCCCATGATATATTCATCAATGGCGTTATCGATTACTTCCTTGAGAAGTATATAAATACCATCATCGGGATTGGAACCGTCCCCAAGCCGGCCGATATACATACCGGTCCTGAGCCGTATATGTTCCAGGGACGAAAGGGTCTTAATTTTCGATTCATCGTAGTTGTTTTGTGAAGCCATATCCTAGTGTACCATAAATATAAAAAAATTAGTCCAGAACATGCTGGAGACTTTGTATTTTATCAGAAAGTTCATCAATACGATGCTGGGCATCGGCAATAAAGTGCCTTTCCCGTTCCTGACGCAATTCATGTTGCTTAATTGTTTCCTGGAGCTTCCCAATCTCATGCTGCATTTTTGCAATTTCCAGTTCCGTTGTAAGGATTTCTATCTGGCGAGCGATACTTAAAAGATCCTTTTTAACAAGTTGTATCTCATCAATCATTGGTTGTATAGCCGGATCAATGGAACCAATCTCAGCATCAGACTCTGAAAGCTTTTTCCCCGTTATCTCAAAGAGGTTTTCAAGCTCATCCTGAACTTTCTGCAGCCCTTTTTCCAGATTTTTCTTAGACCGAATCGGATTACCCTCAACACCAAGCTGTTGGAAGTCTCTTTCCAGTGCATCCAGGGATTGGGACAATACATCCAATTCTGTCCGCCCACTGGTTACAGCCTTTAGGGTTGCAGCAGCCAGGTTCATCAAATTAGCCGCTTCTTCCTGTAGTTCATAATCACCGAGGGATGACTGTAACAGGGTCTCCCCAGCTTTCTGAGAGATTTTTTTTATTTCCCGCTCTTTTCCTGCTCGCCCCGCATGCAGCACCAGTTTTCGGCTCTGTTTACCGATAAATGAGAAGAAATCCTTCGACTCTTCCTGTTCTAACAGGGATAGATGGTCTTCGGTTTCTTCCAGTTGATGAATGAGGGCTTCATACTGCTGCTTAAGCGGAAAAATCACTTCCGGGACTTCAGTACAGGTGAGCACAGAAACCCCTAATGCAACCTGCTGGATAGTCAGATCCTTTTCATCACTTCTTATGCGCTGAGATAGCTCTTTATGCTTACTCTTTAAAGCCCTTTCTTTTGTGAGCAAGCTTTCAAGCTTTTCTAATGTTCCCCTGAGTTCCCTTTCTTCCCGATCCAGACGGCTATATTCTGCAAGTTCATCCCGGAAAGGAGATCCTTGAACAGCACCTTTAGAGAGGGCTTCCTGGCCAAGACTTTTAAAAAGCTGAACCAGCTGTTTTTCGTAGCTTTCCTGCTTTTTTTTCAGTTCCACGAGCCGTTTTTTACGTTCTTCCATAATTTTACTATACGCTATAGAAGTTTTTCTTGACAATCCGTCAAGACGGCCCCATCATGTAAAAATCGAAGGAGACGCCACCATGAGCTACACCACGGATCTTATCAAGAACCTATCGTTAGCCGGTCACGGCGGTACCGGCAAAACAACCCTATTTGAACGGCTGCTGTTTGCCGGCGGGGTAATTCCAAAGCCTGAAACAGTCGAGTCAGGAAAAACCGTCAGTGATTCCACACCAGAGGAAATTGAACGGAAAATTTCAATCTATGCAGCCCTGGCTCATATAGATTGGAAGGGTAAAAAAATCAATATGTTTGATACCCCCGGCTCCTCTGATTTCATCGGGGATGTTATTCTGGCTATCAGAGCCTCCGAGTTTACCCTGGTCACCGTAGATGCCCGATCGGGGGTGCAGATTGAAACCCTGAAAATCTGGCGATTTTTAAATACTCGAGGCAAGCCTCGTGGTATTTACATCACCAAACTGGATGATGACAGGGCAAATTTTGAATCCACCCTGCAGGATATTAAGGAAAAACTTAAGATCGATCCGGTTCCATTCTTCCTGCCCATGGGATCTAATGGAAATTATAAGGGCATTATCGATGTTTTGAATGAAAAAGCCTACTTTGTTCAAAACGACGGTCTGGAAAAAGAAGGGCCGATCCCGGCTGAATATAAAGAAGCGGTAAATGACGCCCGGCAACGGCTCATCGAGGCCGCAGCAGAGGGGGACGATACCCTCATGGAGCATTATATTGATAAGGGGTCCCTGGATGCAGAAGAAATGCATACCGGTCTCATTGAAGCCCTGGCTGAGCATAAATATATTCCCGTGTTCTGTGGAGTCCCGGTAAAGAACTCTGGTTTAATTCCCCTGTTAGACTTTATCTCTGATATCGGACCGGATCCTCGGACCGCCAGTGATACGGCCCTGCAGCCTGATGGGACAGAAAAAGCCGTAGCTATAGATCCCGAAAAGCCCTTTGCAGCCTTCGTAGTTAAAACAACCTATGATCAATTTTCGGGAAAAATTTCCTGGCTTAAGATATTTAAGGGCAAAATTCATGCCGATTCAGAAGTTTTCGATGTCACCGAAAATAAAAAAGAAAAAATTGGCAAGCTCTATATCTGCCAGGGAAAGAAACTGGAAGAAGTTCAAGAACTGTATGCCGGAGACATCGGAATTATAACCAAATCAGCGAATCTTAAGACAAATGATACCGTAACAGATCCTGCCAATCCTTTAAAATTTGTTCCATTACGACTACCCGAACCGGTCCATTCCGTTGCGGTGAATGCGGTTCAGAAACGAGATGAGGACAAGCTGGGAGAGTACCTTCTGAGGGCTACTGAAGAGGATAAAACCCTGCGGTATGAATACAATACCGAAACAAAGGAAGCGATCCTTTCCGGCATGGGTGAACTTCATGTGTCTATTGTACTTGATAAGATTAAACAGAATCAAAAGATTGAGGTTCAGACCCATGTTCCTCGGGTAGCATACCGAGAAACGATCACAAAAAAGGCCGGCGCTGAATATACCCATAAAAAACAAACCGGCGGACATGGCCAGTACGGTAAGGTAGTATTGGAAATTGCACCACTCCCCCGGGGTGAAAATTACCGGTTCATCAATGCCATCTTTGGCGGGGCTATATCTAAGGGCTACATTCCTGGTGTAGAAAAGGGTATCCATGAAGCGATGAATAACGGTGTCCTTGCCGGATATCCCGTTGTAGATGTGGAAGTAAAGATTGTTGACGGAAAGGAACATCCGGTAGACTCTTCCGAATTAGCCTTTAAGCTTGCAGCCAGGAATGCATTTAAGGAGGCCATGAAACAGGCCAATCCAACCCTTTTGGAACCAATCATGAATTTGACCGTTTTTGTGGAAGATAAATACATGGGGGATGTCATGTCCGATCTTTCAGGAAAACGGGGTAAAATTCTGGGGCAGCAATCGATAGGTGGTGGAATCGAAGAAATCCGGGCTCAGGTTCCCCAGGCGGAACTGCTCCGTTATTCAATAGACCTGCGGTCCATGACCAGCGGTACGGGTTCCTTTAGTGTGGAATTTGATCATTACGCCCCAATTTCTGGAAAGATTGCAGAAGAGGTTATAAAGGCAGCTCAGGCATTCAGAGTCCAGGAAACGGAGGAATAGCAAGGAGAAGTGCGGGTTTAGTCCCGCAAAAAAGGAGGTGAGGAGCTGTTCCGATAGAACAGCTCCTTTTTTTTAAGAACGTTCAGAGATGGGTACAAAGGGTAAACGGGGCTGCACACATTTATATGCAGGTCGTATGATCCTTCCTCCGGAAATAATTTCTTCCAATCGGTGGGCACACCAGCCTACGACACGGCTTATTGCAAAGATTGGTGTATACAGTTCCGCAGGAATACCGAGCATATGATACACAAAGCCAGAATAGAAGTCCACATTGGTACAGATGGCCTTGTCTGAACCTTTTACCTGCTTAAAAACCGTAGGTACAAGACTTTCTATGGTTCGATATAGGTTGAATTCATCTTTGTATCCCTTTTCTACAGCAAGCGCTTCCGCCTTATTGCGTAATAGGGTTGCCCGGGGATCAGAAACCGTATAGACCGCATGCCCCTGGCCATAAATAAGGCCCGTATGATCAAAGGCTTCTCCCTTAAGTATCTTTACGAGGTAATCGGCTACCTCCCCTTCGTTATCCCAATTTTTAACACCCTTTTTAATATCTTCCATCATGCCCATTACTTTGATATTCGCTCCGCCATGCTTAAAGCCCTTTAGGGAGCCTACTCCAGCCGCAATGGCAGAATAGGTATCCGTATCGGCTGAAGAAATAAGATGGACCGCAAAGGTGGAGTTGTTACCTCCCCCATGTTCAGCATGAAGGACTAGAGCCAGATCAAGAATTTCCGCCTCTAAACGGGTAAATTTCTGATCCTGCCTGATGAGAGAAAGGAGCGTTTCAGCAGTAGATGTGGTTTTACCCGGAGAATGGATAAAAAGGCTTTCATGATCATAATAATGTTTCTTTGCCATATAGGCATAGGCTACCATGGTTGGGAAACGGGCAATAAGCTCTATAGACTGGCGGAGCACATTTTCCGGTGAAAGATCCTCTGCCTTTTCATCATAGGCATAACAGGTAAGAACTGAACGGGCAAGTTTATTCATGATGTCCGGCGAAGGAACCTTCATAATGGTGTCCTCCGCAAAATTTTTAGGAAGAGCCCGTTTTTCACCGAGCAGGGCAGAAAATTCTTCTAATTCAGATTTGGAGGGGAGATCGCCAAAGAGGAGAAGATAAATAGTTTCTTCAAAACCATACCGCTGTTCCTGAGCCGCATGGTACACCAGATCTTCCACATCATAGCCCCGGTAATAGAGTTTCCCATCTACGGGAACCCGCTCCCCCTCATCCATGATATACCCATGGACATCACCGACCCTGGTTAATCCAACAAGGACACCAGTACCATCGGCATTTCGAAGGCCCCGTTTTACGTTATATTTTGTGTATAATTCGGGGTCAATATTATTATTTTTTAAAACCTTAGAAAGATAAGCATCCGAATCCATAGACCCTCCATGTATAAATATTCATTTTATTGGACCATATTTTGCATACTTATGCAATAGGTTTGACGAAAAAATAAAGATCATATATAGTATTTGGCTATGAATACACCACTTATCAAGGAAATCATGAGCCTGCCTCCAGAAGGGCAAAGGGTTATAATACGCGGCTGGGTCCGAACAAAACGGGACTTAAAGAATCTTATTTTTATTGAAGTAAACGATGGTTCCTGTTTTAAAAATATTCAGTGTACCTTTGATCTTTCACAAATCTCCGATCAACAGGTGATAGCTAATCTTTCTGAAGTTTCGACCGGTGTTTCGGTAGAAATTTCTGGACACCTAGTACCCTCCCCTGCGGCGGGGCAGCCGGTTGAGGTAAACGCCTCATCCCTTTCTGTGGTCGGGAAAGCCCCTGCAGAAACCTATCCTCTGCAGAAAAAGCGGCATTCCCTGGAATTCCTTCGGGAAATCGGCCATCTCCGGGCTCGGACTAATACATTTGGAGCAGTTGCTCGGGTTCGCAGCAGACTTGCCTTTGCAATCCATGAATTTTTTCAGCACCGCGGATTTCAATATGTTCATACCCCAATCATTACGGCCAGCGATTGCGAAGGTGCGGGCGCCATGTTCCAGGTTACAACCCTGGATTTGGAGGCCTTAGCAAAATCAGGCAAGCCTGTTGATTACACCAAAGACTTTTTCGGCAAACGGAGCTATCTTACCGTTTCGGGTCAGCTCGAAGCTGAAACCTATGCCACCGCCCTCTCCCGGGTCTATACCTTTGGCCCCACATTCAGGGCAGAAAATTCCAACACAACCCGCCACCTGGCAGAATTCTGGATGGTAGAACCGGAGGTTGCCTTTGCCCATCTGGAAGACAATATGGAACTTGCAGAAGCATTCCTTAAACACCTATTTAATGTTGCACTGACAGACTGCAGGGAAGATCTGGCGTTCTTTAACGAGCGTATTCAACAGGGTATCATCGAAACCCTGGACAGTGTGGTTACATCGAAATTCACCCACATGACCTATACTGATGCGGTCAAGGAACTTGAAAAGAATGCTCAAGCCTTTGAATTTAAGCCCTATTGGGGCTGTGACCTGCAAAGCGAGCACGAAAAATTCCTTACAGAAAAGGTGGCTGGCGGACCTGTGATCGTAACCGATTATCCGAAGGAGATTAAAGCCTTTTATATGAAACTCAACCCTGACGGAAAAACCGTAAGGGCAATGGACGTGCTCGTACCCCGTTTAGGCGAAATTATTGGAGGTTCAGAACGGGAAGAGCGTCTTGAAGTACTTGAAAGCCGCATTAGAGAACTGGGTATGAATCCGGAAGATTACTGGTGGTATCTGGATTTACGCCGCTTTGGTACTGTCCCCCACTCTGGTTTCGGTCTTGGATTTGAACGACTCATTCTATATGTTACCGGCATGACTAACATAAGGGATGTAATCCCCTACCCTCGGGCTGTAGGTCAGGCTGATTTCTAGAGGTACTTCTTGCAGAGACGAATTTATTTTCTTTTTATCACCCTATTTCTAGGTCTTTCGCTGTTTGCAGATGCGGAAGACCTGGATGTTCGTTCACGTGCAGCCATATTATTAGATGCTACTACCGGCACCATATTGTTTGAAAAAAATGCGGATGAACCAATTCCCCCTGCATCACTGACTAAACTTGTCACCATGCATATCGCCTTTCAGGATATAGCACAGGGCAAGGTCCATCTTGATGATGTGGTTCCCATTCCACGGTCTGCTTGGGCCATAAACCAAAGCTGGGGTTCCAGTCTCATGTTCCTTGGCCCTGGGCAAAGGGTTACCCTGCGTGAATTGTTATTGGGTCTTGCAGTCTGCTCTGGTAATGATGCGGCGGTGGCTGTCGCCCTGTATCTTGCACCGAGCGTAGAGGCTTTTGCGGACCGGATGAACCAGGAAGTGCTGCGACTGGGGCTTACTCATACCCATTTTGTTGAACCGGCGGGCATTTCGGAACACAATGTCACAACCGCCAGAGAATTTGCTTTATTTTGCCGCTATTATATCGCAGAACACCCGGAAGCGCTTGAGGCTTTTCATTCGGTACGGGAATTTGCCTATCCTAAAGCAGAAAATGTCGCTGAAGCTTACAAGGATAACCCCAGAACGATTGTCCAGACAAACAGGAATTTATTGCTTGATACATTACAAGGGGTTGATGGACTTAAGACCGGGTTTATTATTGAATCGGGTTATAATATAGCGCTGACAGCAAAACGGAATGAAACCCGGTACCTGGCGGTTCTGCTAGGAGGCCCCGGCAGGTCTTCTCTGCATGGCGGCCAGATACGGGCGGAGGACGGGGCCAAATTGATTGAATGGGGTTTTGCAAACTATAAAACCCTTTATGTTCCTAATCCTCCTCTTCCACAGCCCAGGATATGGAAAGGAACGATAAATAAGGCTAATCTAGTTGTCTCAGGAAATGTGACCAGCAACGAACCAAAAAAACTTATATTTACGGTTGAAAAATATCGCGGACAGAATCTACAGCAACATATCGAACTATTTGAACCGCTTATTGCTCCCATAGATGAAGGTACAGTGGTAGGGCAAATTGTAGTATCCGATGAAGCTGGGATTCTACAACAAATTCCACTCACTGCAAAACAAAGTATCCGAAAAGGTAATATATTGAAAAGAATCATAGATTCTATTCTCTTAAGCCTTTCAAAAATCTTAAAAGCTGCAGGATTACTATAATTTTGCCACACCTATTGTGTATAGCAAAGAAATGATTTGATATCTTTATCATTTTAATAGGTCCATAAGTACTGCCTATTTCTGCTGGATTGGGTTTGATTCGGACCACAGGGTATTAGTTGATAGAGGCAAAACCCTCTGCTCTGATGTTTTGGATATCAGTAAGGTGTATAAATAATAAGGGCTGCTTGGATTACATTCCAAGCAGCCCTATTTTTTTTAAGTTAGCCCTGTCTGGGGACTATTCTTATTTTGTGGTAGTTGACGGAGTGAATCCGGATTCGGTTGCTTTCTTCTGGGCTTCCAGATACCTCAGCACCTGCTGCTGTCCGAAGCGGGACATTTCAGCGTTCTTCCGTGCAGTTTCACGATCCTGAATAATGTTCCAGAGACCTTCATCGTCAATATCCCTATCGGTTTCGATGACAGCCTTATCGTAGATAACCTTTACATCCTTGAAATAGGCTACGAAGTCACCACCTTCGGTAGCTCCGTCCCGCTGGATAATAAAGCCACCAAACTTTACGAAGGGGGTTGATTTCGGATAGAGGGGATAGAGCCGTAGTTCGCGGTTCCGGACGTTTTCTACATACTGGGGATTGTCCCAGCGAAGTTCTCCCCATCCATCAAATTTAAGGTATCCCATGAAAACGACATTTTCGTTTCCATCGGCATCAATGAGAACAGCGGATAGACCATGGGGGAAATTAAGACCATAGACATTAACTGCAACAGATTTAATGACTCCGACATTCTTTACCACGCCATATCCATTTTCAAAGCGGGTAAATTTACTTGCCTTGTCCTCTGCAGTGGGGGCCTGAATAGTACCGTCATCTGCAACTTTGGTCATAGCTTCGAAAGCTGGGATTTCAAAGGGAGGCTGAATCCGAGCCCAAGAATTAAAGGGTTCTACAGGGAAGTGAACCCGTACACCGAGGACCTTTCCAAACTGTTTGGAAGGTGCTTCCTGGGTATAGCTCTTGGCCTGGTTAGTGACAGTCCGGGAAGATGATGCAAGAATTACATCCCAGTTAGCCAAGGCGAGGGAGGTCTTCATCACCTTCTTTTGTTCGGTGGTGAAGCTGCCGCCGGCCACGTTGGAAAAATCCATCATGGTCGCACGGTTCTGAGTGGGTACGTTGTCCTGGTTGGGAATAATGTCGGCCGCAAGTTTGGTGAAGTCGATAAGAACGGCTTCTTCTGCAAACAACGATCCCGCCGCGAACAACGCGATGGCGACAAGAATGAACATCCGTTTCATTCAAAGCTCCTTTGTATAACGCTATTTAGCATAGGACAAATAAAAGTATACGAGATGGATTTTATTTGTCAACGCTTTTCTTTATTTTTTGATCAGTATTTGTACGATAAACCTCATTTCCAGCTATAAATAGGGATACTTCTTTAATAGATTGAAAGTTTTTCATAATCATCGCAGCAAACAATCCTTCTCGCTTCTCAAAGGGAACAGAACCCGGCACAGGAAGGGCGGCAGTTTCAGACAGGTTTATATAAGCATGATCATTTCTGATTAAAACCGTATCTACCCTGGTATCCTGTGGAAATAACGGAAGATAATCCATAGTAGTAGGACCAAGAAGATATTCTTCTATATAGTTCTGTAAACGATCCTCTTTGGTAGTCCCAGGATAAAAAAACCTCGTTTCTACCATGGTAGATGTATTTTTAGAAGAATAAAAGCTAAATAAAAAACGCTTTTTAGGGGTGATCAAAATATCAATTGAAGCAGCTAAGAGTAATACCGCAAGGATAGTCAATCTCCGATTGATAGATCTTTTAAAAAAACGCTTTAACCAAGATATAACTGCAGAAACATGGTCATTTTTCATTGTAAGGTTGTAAAACCTCCAGTCTTTTCAAAATTATTCACAAAATCCGTAATACCCTTATATAACGCTTCTGAAAACTTCTGCAAGTAGGCCGAATCGTTCATCAATATGGCATCCTGCATATTAGTAACAAAACCTAATTCTACGAGTACCGAGGGCATTTTTGCGTTCCGTACCACAAACCATTCTTCTGCCTTAAGTCCCCGGGATGGCAATTTATCTCCCAGAGATATATCGAGCTGACCTAATATTGATTTGGCCAAAAGGATACTTTCGGTGGTAAATTCCTCTTCCAGCATGGCATTGATAATGGGCACAACTTCTACCGAATCCTGAAATTTTTTAGAATCCACCAGGGTACGGCGATATTCAGGGCTGAGGTACCAGACTTCATAGCCCCGGGCAGTTTTATTAAATGAGGCATTTGCATGGATTGAGATAAACAGGATTGCTTCGTGTTCTCCGAGTGGGATTGCATTTGCTATAGAAACCCGCTCCTCCAGGGTCGGATAGGTATCCCCGGTTCGGGTCATGAGTATCCGTTTTTCAGGGAAACGGGCCAATAAAAGGTCATATACCTGTTTGCCCACCGAAAGGGTAACATTTTTTTCCTGAAGGGTCACTTTTTTATTGTTTATCCTGTGTTCTGCCACCGCTCCGGTATCTTTCCCACCGTGTCCTGGATCAATGACGATGGCAGCGATCCGATACAGACTTTGCTCATTTGTCGTAATTGTCCTCAGAGCCTGCTCCAGCCCTGCAATAGTTTCGGAAGAGAAATAGAGGGTTCCGTTGTTATATCGTGGTGCGGGCAGATAGAGCACATACTGGTTATCTATAATGAAAGGGGCAGTTTGGTCTTCTACAAGGATAGTAAAGGAAATCCGGTGTTTTTCAGTAAGAAGTATTCCTGTTTTAAGCAGCGGATCCCAGGAAAGTTTTGCCGAAAGGCGGGAGAGTGTCTTAGCAAGGTCCATTTCTTCACCGAAACCGCTTAGGGCGACAATAGCGAAGAGTAAAAAGAGGATGGCTCTGTAAGAGGGTCTTTCCCGCTTCATTATCGGTTCCGTTCTACTGCCTGGGACATCAATTCATCAATATGGTAAAGGGCTCCCTGGTAGGAACCGCGGACAAGGGCCTTCCAGAATCGGCGGCCTAAAATGGCGAAATTATTGGAGGGGTTTTCTACAATCGGAAGTTCCAGGCCGGTGATGGTCCGTATTACCTCCAGGCTTTCCCTTGGGGAGCGGCCATGATAATCTGTCAGGGGAGCATCGAGGAAGTCATGGAAAGGGAGCACTGCAAGGGCACCGGAGAGTATTTTTTCATACCGTATTTCTGGGTCCGGTATCTGATGGAGCTTTTGCTGTAAGGGGCCAGGAAGCATATAGGCTGATGGAGGGAAGGGGCTTTCCTCATTCCCCAGATCCCGATCCAGGTGTAAAAAGGCAGCGGTTTCCTTGTTTGGGGCTGCAAGCCGAATCCAGACCTTGCGGGCCGCCCTTTCTGCCGCTTCTATGGCCGCCTCCCGTTCGGGAAGGGCACTGATCACGTTGCCGCACTTGGTGACATTATTTTCCGGGAACTTAACCTGGGAGCCCCTGGTAATTCTTGGGAATATGTCCCTCACTCCGGGTATGGATCGGGCCTCATCAAGACCATAGATCTCTGAAACCTGACCCGGTATGGATATGAAGGCCCGTTCAGCACTGGTCCAGTTTCTTGTAGGTTCCAGGTCCTTTGGGGCTTCACCAAGGGCGACCGAAATGGCAGCCCGGGTTGGTTCTACCCCAGAGGCATAGGGATAGGTCCAGCCAGACATATAGCCTCCGGAGAGGCGGGCGGCGATTTCACCAATCATAGGGCCTCGAGGCGTCAGTTTCACATCTCCCTTAGCGGCGCCATTTGTTATGCCAAGGGCTTTGACTCCGGCTTTAAAAACCGAGAGGAGCCATTCGGCCCTGTCATTCGGGAGGGATGTCGGCATCGTATGTCCCATTTCTATAAAGTAGGGAGGGAAAAAGATATGACGGTCCGCGAGGCCGCAGATGGTTATTTCCCCCTTATACACAATGGCATCCACAGAAAATTCGGGACCTTCCATGTATTCTTCTACTATGGCCCTGCCGGACCGAGAAAAGGACAGGGCATCAGTAAGGGCTGAGCGGAGTTCCTCCTCCGTATCGACCCTGCGGCAGCCACGGGCGCCCATATTATCCACGGGCTTTACTACCACGGGGAAAGAAAAGGGAAGCTGGGGTACCCTGTTCTGAGAAAAGTCTGAGCTGTGAACAATGGTAAACTCTGGGGAAGGAACCCCCGCTTCTTTAAAACGGCGGCGCATCCGTTCCTTGTCTGAGGCATCGAGGGCGGTTTCATAGGGTATACCGGGGAGGCCTAATTTTTCTGCAACCCAGGCTACGGAGGCTGAAAAATCCGTTCCTGCGGTCATGACGGCAGAAAGACCCCCATCATTCATAAGGGCTCTGCCAAGGGCTTCCAGCCCTTCCTTATCCTTTAGATCAATGTTTTCAAAACGGTCTGCCAGGCTTGCACAGACCGCCTGGGGGTCCCCGTCTGCCACCACGGTTTCGAGACCCATTCCTTTGGCAAAAGTAATGGCAGGCTTCTGCATAAGACCTGCGCCTAATATCAATATACGTCGTTTCATCCTACTATTCCTTTACTGCATAGGCTTCGAAGGTATCTCCCAGTGAAAAGAGCTGGCTTACCTTGAAGAGCAGCTTATATATGACTGTTTTTTTTGACTTTGCAAAGGGTCCCAGGAGGGGGAACCGTTCCGGATGATGGCCCGTATTGACGGTTTTTACCAGTCGTAGACCATAACGGGCCAGGACAGGACCGCAGGTTTTCGGGCTGAGAATGGTCCAGTGGTCCGGGGGACTGTGTTCCAGAAAGGATCGGAGCCGGGCCCGGCCGGAAATGCCTGATAATGAGGGGGTTGAAAAGGCAAACACCCCTCCTTTTTTTAGCAATGTTGCAGCGGCTTCCAAGGCTTTCCCCAGATCGGGAAAGTGCTCAATGACGTACCAGAGGCTTACCACATCCAGTTGTTCACCGCCTGAGAGGGCCATCAGGTCCGTTTCGGGAAAGAGTCCCTGCAGGACCGGAACGCCTACATGGGTTTGGACATGGCGAACCGCATCGGATGAGGGGTCAATGCCCATAGGGTCCCATCCTCTATCGCGGGCTGCCGCGAGGAAGGGGCCATAGGCACAGCCAATGTCCAGGAGCCGGACCGGGTTCTCTGGATTCAGGTCCCTGGAATGTGAAAGAAGCCCTTGTATCTGCTCCAGCCGGGATTGGGCCATTTTTATCAGATTGGGGAAATCTTCTATGTAGGTTTTGCCATACTGTTTTTTATAATCTTCGAGAAAATAGGCCCCATCATAGGTTATGGGAGGCTCCTGGGGTCGTATCATGTAGGTAATACCGCAGGAACCGCAGCGAACATAGGTGCGGTCGGGGAAACGGGCAAGGATGCGGGCCTTCCTGCGCTTCCGGTCATGGCAAAGGGGACAGCGGCCGGCTGTTGGGAAGGTCCAGCCCTGGATTACAGAAGCAAAGGTATCAGCAGTTCGGGAAAGACCAAATCGTTGGTGCACCGCACGGCTCTGTTGTAAGATTGCTCTTTGTACAGATTGATGAGCCAGAAGCCGCCCTGCACGCCTTGCGGCGCCTTGTCCATAGCCAAAGCTGTAAAATTGGGCAGAAAGGCTTAAAATTTCGTGATACCTGCTTGGCGAAACCAGGGCTACTGCCACTTGAGCTGCCAGGGCTTCGAAGGCGGTGAGGCCAAAATGGGTTATGACCAGGTCATAGCCCCAGAAACTTTCGGCCAAAGCCTCTGGGGCATCCAGAATATGTACACCCTGTTCAACAAGCCTGTTTCGTATTTCTGAGGTTATGGTCCGATTTTTGGGGCCGATAACCAGGCTGAGATCGAAATTATAACCAGATGCAAGCAGGCCCTCCAGCACCGGCACACTAAGGCCCTGGGCATCCTCCGCTCCAAAGGAAACCAGGATTTTTTGTATCACCCCGGGGAACTGTTCCCGGCGTCGCAGAGGAAGCTTCAGATATTCGGGGCTTATCTGATTCGCCCCTTCAGAATTCCCCGCTTTGACACAGAGCTTTTTAAAAAAGGATAGGCCGGATAGAAAGGGGGCCATCAGCATAAGGGACCGAACTCGCCAGTTCAGCTGTTTAGGGCCCGGGAGTATATCCACAAGATAATCGCAGCAGAAACGGCAGGGCCCCCCTTCATCGATACCGACGACGGGGTATTCATGGGCCCATCTATGAAAAAAAGGGGGATCGGTTCTAAAACTATCGATTACCACAAAACGCCAGGGACCTTTTTGCTGTGCCTGGGCTTCATCCACTACGGGGAGATCATGAACCGAACCTTCGGTGTCACGGTACTTGAATAGTCCAGCCTGCAGGGGCCTATTGCTGTAAAGATAGGCCTCTATCCCCGCTGCTCTGAGTTCCTGCACAAGGGCACTGCAGCGGACCAGGTGGCCTCCGCCCTGCCCCGGACGCTGGTTCGGAATAACAAGGATCGGGAGTTCCATCAAAACCCCTCCAGCCGATGCCAGGTTTTTAAAATCCATTCGCCCTGATAACACAGCGGAAGCTGGAGGCTGCAGTTCCCGAGCTGCCCACCCTGAGACTGGGGGGGTAAACAGGATTCGCCACTGCGAGGTTGATGGGTAATTGAGGCTCTGCCATCCTGCAACTGGGGGGACTGAGGGGGCAGCCGGAATGCATCATGGTGAGACTGCAAGGGCTGCCTGGGATTGCTGTCCTCGAGCTCATCGTTATTTGCTGCCAGGGCTTCATACAGCCGCAGGGCCCGCTCATAATCTTCCCGGGTGTCCACGGTGAGACGGACCTGGGGTTCCCGCCAGATGTGGGGGGCCAGGGGCCGATGCAGATAAAAACGGTCCGGATTATTGTAAAGATAGGGACACACATGTTCCCGATCAAAGGCTGAGCGGGTTTCATGGTCTGCCCGGATCAGGGCCTCTGCACGGATAATTTCCACACCGCTTCCGTAGGGCATACTCGTTATGGTCCCATAATCGGCTTCGAGGGCCACTGTTTCCTGGGCACTTAGCCAGGCCGCATCGACAAAGACAAAGGGGTTATCCGCCGTGGCCCGAATGCAATAATCAAGAGGAAAGGCCCTGAGGGCACGTATAAAACGGCCAAGGACATCTTCCTTAGGTCCGGCTATGATGGCAAAACCGGAACGGTCCGCCAGAGGTTTAAAGGTGTCATAGGAATCTTCTGGACAGGCGAGTATATATGCATCGGCGGGGATGAAGCGGAGGGCTTCCAGAACCCGCAACAACAGCGGTTCATCCCCTAGGGGCAGCAGGGCTTTCTGGGGCAGCCGGGAAGAGTCGAGCCGGGCCTGAACAATCACACCCAGCTTCATTCTGCATCCTCCCAGAGCTCTGCAAGCTGCCGGGCATCCAGACAGAACCGGTATTTATGGAGTTCCACCCAGGCACGGACCTCCCGGAAATGTTTCCATGCAGATTTGAATCCTTCACCGGATTTAAACAGATAGGGGATAAAACGCCTCCAGGGAAGGTGGGCCGCATCCAGACGAAAAACGGGAGCAACATTCTTTAGATAAAAATGCCGGTAATCGGGATGCATGGAGGTATCCTGGGGCGGCATGCTGCCGTCGTACACTACCTTTAGGAGCTGACTTGAGATTATTCTATCCCCCCAAAGATAGGAACGGAAACCAAAATCCATAAGCTGCCAATAGGGGCTGGTGATCTGGGGGTCATATCCAGAAAGTTTGATGAACTTTTCGGTATTGTACACCCCTACCCCATCGAAGGGATACAGTGAGAGGGCTCCCTCTTTTACAGGAACGAAGGGTATGGTTTTTATGGTCCCCCGATAGATAGCAGGCACCATAAGGGTCGGTACTGGTTCAAACCGGGTATTCTGAACTACCGGAACTGTACAGACTGAATTGTTTTGCAGAATCCGGTCTGCAATCCGTTCTACACCGCCGCTTTGGGTAAATCGGACATCGTTCCACAGCACAAAAAAGAGGGGGGTCCTCACTTCCATGGCGGCAATGTTTATCTGTTCACCCAGGGAATGACTTTCTTTAAGAATGAGAAACTGGGCAAAACGGTAGCGCAGGGCCAGTTCTTCCAAATCGTAGGATTCGGTACCTGTCTCTACAGAGATGACATAATCAAAACCGGCCTTTTCCAGGTCCTGAAATATGCTTCTCCTGAGATATCGTCCGCCCCGGTTCAAAAGTACCGCGGTCATTCCCGTGTTTCCTGCCCGTTCACCCTGACCAATTACCGTATAGGATGGGACAGTTTGATTAAAAATTGAAGGTATAGTACTCATCACAATCCTTGCATATTCCAGAGTATTCCCGCTGACTATGCTCCATATACCGGCCCTGGGCCCGCTGCCAGATAGTAGCTAAATCTTCAGAAAATACATTGCCAAGCACCTGGGTCCGGGAAATATCTTCTTTGCAGAGCGGAACCGTACCATCCAGCAGCACCACCATATCCCGCTGGAGATGCCAGCAGGGCTGCCGGATAAGGGGTGAAATATCCCCGGCCCGTTTCTGCGGCAGGAAGCCCGCAAAATAGTCATATTTCTGAATGATGACCTCTGCCCCCCTGCCCTTCCAATATCGGTAAAATTGCTCCATATCATCCTCCGCACCCTTAATCCGGAGGGCCTGAACATAGGTTGCACCGGGGAAATGCTCTAAAAGAATTTCGGCAAAATGGTTTGCCTCATCAAAACCGGCTCCCCGAATTTCCCGGTACCGGTCGCCGGTGCGGGCATCGAGGGATACTATCCAGCTGAGAGGGGGCAAGGTATGGGGCCCCCGCAATTGAACCGGAAGGGACTTAACCGTCTCAGAGAGCATTTGGATCTGGCTGGCGGTCCATCCGATTCCGCTTGTTTCAATAATGAGGGCTAATTCGGGCCGTTTCAGCACAGCCACGATCAGGTCCATAATGTCTGGATGCAGCGACGCCTCTCCCCAGAGGCTGATGTCAATCACCCCATCACCTGAAAATGCCACTATCCTATCAAGCAGGTCGGCGAATTGTTCCTTAGGCATAAAGTCTGCTGGGCCAGAAGCGGGCAGATCAGGATTACCAAAAAGGGGATAGGGGCAGAGGGCACAGTGCTGGGGACAGGGCCTGGACACCTGAATGTGGTAAAAGGCAGGCAGGGTCCGCAGCAATTCAGGATGCTTCTGTAATATGCCTGGTGCCTTTTCAGCCCGGTCCAGGCCCGCATCCATAAGCCGTTGCAGCAATAGATGGTTGCGCCGGGAATCGGCAGCCAGGGTAAGCCGGTATGGCCTGAGATCCACCGGGGCAATTTCGGTTTCGATATCAAAGGAATTGATATCCTTCTGGAGCACCTGAAAGAGGGCATCCCGGGAGACGGCGCTTTGGGAGGGCACCGTAGCTGACCCGCCGGAGTTAAGGCTCTTTGTATAGATTGATAAAAGGATAGCCGCCGTAGCAGGAGCAAGGATCTCCGGTGCAAAACCATAGGGCCAGCCGTCGGCAAAGGTATATTCGGAGGCCCAGCGCAGATGCCGTTCCACCATGGCGCCGGTAAGTTCCGGATCCAGGAGGGGACAATCCGCCCAGGCATAGTAAACCAGGTCCTGATCCCGGGATACTTCTGCCAGGTTTTCCAGCAGAACTTCCAGGCTCCACTTGTTTTTCCGGATAATCACACAGCCCGGGGGCAGAAGGCCCTCATCAATATCATCCTGGATAAAAAGATACACATCGGTAACATGGGGAAAAGAACGGGCCCGTTCTACCGCAAGAGCAAGGGCCGAACGATCCTGGAACAGGGGTTTAAAGGCATAGGGGGACAGGGGCTGTCCGCCAAACAAGACAACTGGGGCTTTCATATCCCTTACTGTATCGGCATTCTGCGGATTGTCCAATAGGGTTCCCTCGCGTATACTTGGCTTATGGAATTGCAAGGCCCCTTAAGTGTTTCCGAACTTACCGAACTTATTAAGACCTGTCTGGAAGGAACCTTCTCGGAAGTAACCGTAGAGGGAGAAATATCAAATTACCGGCCCTCCAGTACGGGGCACCTTTATTTTACGCTGAAGGATGCCGGGGCAGCCTTACAGGTGGTGATGTTTAAAAACAGGCTTAGGGCCCTTACCTTTATCCCCAGGGACGGCCAGCGGGTCAAAGCCCGGGGAAGTATTTCGGTCTATCCCCAGCGCGGCACCTACCAGCTGGTGTGCGAATACCTTGAAGAGGCCGGCACGGGGGACATTCTGGCCATGCTGGAGGAACGGAAACGCCGCCTTGCTGCCGAGGGGCTCTTTGATGAGGCACGGAAAAAACCCATCCCCCGCTTTCCCGAGACGGTGGGGGTGATAAGCTCCCCCACAGGAGCCGCTGTCCAGGATATACTCAACATACTGCGCAGGAGAGCTGCGGGTATACGGGTCATCATTGTACCGACCCCTGTACAGGGCAGCGAAGCGGGTCCCATCATTGCCCGCAGGATTGAACAGGCAAACCAGTGGCGCCTGGCGGATGTGTTGATCATCGGCCGCGGCGGTGGTTCCCTGGAGGACCTGCTTCCCTTTTCGGAAGAAGTGGTGGTCCGGGCGGTGGCTAATTCAGAAATCCCAGTCATCAGCGCTGTAGGACACGAGATAGACTGGGCCCTTTCGGATTTTGCGGCGGACCTCCGGGCCCCTACCCCTTCAGCGGCGGCGGAACTGGTGAGTGCCAACCGGCAGGAAACCCTGGAAATGGTCCGGGGGTATCGGAGACTCCTGGAAGATTCCATACAGGGCCGGCTGGACCGGGCCCGGCTCCTCATTAAACCATTTGCCCCGGAGAATCTTGAACTCCGGTTCAGGGCCATACTGCAGCCCCGGCTGGTCCGGTTTGACGATGCTAAAGAGGGGCTGCTCCTGGGCATGAAGGATCGGCTAACCAGGGCCCGGCGGAAACTGGAACTAGCATTGAATACCCTGGAAAGCTCAAGCCCCTTAGCAATCCTTGAGCGTGGATATGCGGTAGTTCAGGATGCGGAAAGCGGCGCTATTATCCGCAGGGCTTCCGAAGCAGCGCCGGGGAAACTCTTACAAATTCGACCCATGGAGGGCCTCTTTACGGCCAGAACAGAAACCATACTTGCAGAAGGTGAGAGAGATGGCAACAAAAAACTTTGAAGAACGTTTGGAGCGACTTGAGGCACTGGGCGATAAAATTCGCCGTTCAGATATTCCGCTGGATGATGCATTGGCGGCCTTTGAAGAGGGCATTAAGCTGGCCAGAGCATTGGAAAAGGACCTTTCAAAGATAGAAAGCCGCATCGAGATTCTCATGAATGGGCCCGATGCCAAAGAAGACGAAAAACCCGAACTGGACCTCTTTACCACCGAGGAGTAACCGTGGACAGCTCCGAAGTTCAGCGAAAACCGGTACGACTCCTCAGCGCCGATGTGGCCCGTAAAATCGCCGCCGGAGAGGTCGTGGACAGGCCCGCCGCCCTCGTACGGGAGTTGATTGATAATGCCCTGGATGCGCTGTCCCGCAACATCGAAGTACAGGTCGAGGGCGGCGGGGCACGGCGAACCGAAGTGATTGATGACGGCATCGGCATGACCAGGGAAGACCTGGCCCTCTGCTGGCTGCCCCATGCCACCAGCAAGGTAACAAGCCTGGAGGACCTGCTCTCCGCAGAGACCCTGGGCTTTCGGGGGGAGGCTTTGGCGGCGATTACCGCAGTAGCCCATGTGGAGATCCTGACCAGCACCGATGGCCGAGAAGCCTGGCAGCTTTCGGTGGGCCCCGGTGGCTTTGACCTGGCAGCCCGGGGCAATGATGGACGAACTGGGCCTGCAGGACCGGATGGACCAGAGCGCCTTATCAGCCAGGGAAGGCGGGTCCGGGGTACTACGGTGCGGGTGCTGGGGCTCTTTGATTCGGTACCGGCACGGAAAAAATTCTTAAAACGGGAGGGAGCCGAGGCCCAGCTCTGCAGACAGGTGTTCATCGATAAGGCCATGGCCTTCCCGGACCGCAGTTTTAGATTTGTTCAGGAGGGGGATTTAAAACTCTTTTTTCCACCCGTCCCAAGCTACCGGGAACGGTTCATTCAGGCCCTGGGCAAAGAGTCTGAAAAGAGTTTTATTCATGAAGTATATGCCCAGGGGGAGGGGTTCCGCATCACCCTGGTGATCGGCGGTCCAGAACTGTACCGCTCAGACCGGCGGGAACAGTTTGTTTTTGCCAATGGCCGGCGTATCCAGGATTTTGCGTTGCTCCAGGCCCTGGAATACGGCCTTCAGGGGGCCTTTCCCAATGGAACCCATCCGGTGGGGGCTCTGTTCATCGATATAGACCCTAACTTAGCGGACTTTAACATCCATCCTGCAAAACGGGAGGTTCGTTTTAAGGACCCCGGTGCCATTCACCACGCTATCACCACGAGCCTGAGTAAATTTGTACATGACCTGCTTATAAGAGACAGAGACAATAGGACGTGGATTGTTACTACTTCACAAGGAGAGTCCCGAACCGATCTGGCTCAAACTCCTGTAAATCAGGGTTTTAACCAGAAAGAGCTGGACATCCCTCGTACCCCCACCTGGGAGGATAGGATTGGTAGTGGTTTCCCTGCCAGCGTTGGGAACTGGACCGAAGTCCAGCCCCCGCGGCAACGGCCAATCGAGAGCGGACGACTTGCCATGGAAGCCCTGCTGGAACACCCGCCCCAGTATAAGGAACGCCCCGGAACCGGAAGAGTCGAAGGGGTACAAAGGGAAGGGACCAATCATTCAGCGATCTATATCGGTCAGCTTTTTGGCCTCTTTTTGCTCGCAGAGGCGGAAAATGGCCTGTTATATATTATCGATCAGCATGCGGCCCATGAACGGATCCTCTATGACAGTTTACAGGCAAATCGGGTCAAAAAACAGGAACTGCTCATCCCCATCCCCTTTGACACCGACTCCGAAGAAAAGGACCGTTTTTTAGCCTCCCATCAGGACGGTTTTGCCGAACTGGGCATAGTCCTGGAAGCACAGGGACAGGGGCATTGGATCATCAGCGCCTTGCCGGTTACCTGGAAAAAGGGAGATGCCGACACGGTCAGGGACATTTTAGAACTGGAATCAGCAGGAGAGGGCTTTGCTGAGCAATGGCTAGCCACCATGGCCTGCCACATGGCAATAAAAGACGGGGATTATATTGATGATATAACAGCCCAGGCGCTTATCGATGCGGCCCTTGCCCTCCCTGTTCCCCGCTGTCCCCACGGGAGACCTATTTGGACTACCTTAAGCCGGGACGAGCTTTTTCTGGCGGTCCGCCGTACTGAATAGGGCTGTTAGAGCTGGGCCACTGCGGCCAGATAAGGGTTGTACGGGAGGCAGCCCGTCGTGAAGCAGCTTGGTGTGATGCAGCTATCCTACAGGAACCGTTTTGATTGCAGAAGTTTTTTACCTTCGAAGGGTTCTATTGCAACAAAAAGGTCCCGTACTGGAGCCCCTATATCCCCTTCCACAGCCTCAGAAAGCACTAGGCGCCCCCCCTGGGCACGCTGGTAGCCCAGGTGAAAGATAAAATTGATGCAGTCCGCCACCAGGGTTCCAGTCTTACCGGGCGGCTGAAAGGGAAGCTCCCCATAATGCATCGCACAGACCAGGGGCAGAGAAAAGTCCAGCTGGAGTTTTTCATAGCTTATTAGCGGAGCATTTAATGCAAGGCGGAGACAATCCTCTATAACCTGGCTAGCCCGCCCTGTTTCTGGCGGAATTAAAAAAAGGAAGGATGTATCGGTCTGCATCCAGAGCAGGGCATCCACAGAAGAAAAAAGCTGAGTAAGGTATTGAACAAGGCGATTCTGAAGCTCCCCAAAGCGTTTTTCCCCCAGAGAAGTTTTCAGCCCCTCTCCATGTTCAGGTTCAATATATAACAGGTAAAAGGGAAAGATTGTCCCTGAATTTATGGATTTCCAACCAGGAAAACTCCGTTCATTGGGACACAATGGGCCATTCTTCCCTACCGGAGCTCCCTTTTGAGCAGTTTTAGATCCCACATATTCCTGAATTCGCTTCCAGCGCTGGCTGGTAAATCCTTCGGCTTTGCAATGGGGTCCCAGATAATCGGAAGCGCCTTCGTGAAAGAACAGGGCTGGATCAGGGCTTTCACCACCCAGATCCAGGATGCCCCAGGGACAGTCCGGATAGATGGTACGGATCTTTTTTAGGAGCCGTTTACAATAGCTTTCATCCAAGCCCGTAATGTCGAGGTAGCAGAAATCCTGCCCCTTTTCATCGCTCTGCTCTTCCTTTCGGCCCTCTTTCTGGCCTATGGCATCCAGGCCCTTCAGAATAACTTCATAACGGCCGCTATTGGCAAATGGACAGGGCAGCGATGATGCTGAGGTAAATACCACTATTTTCATAGCTGCTCCACCTGAATCGTATAATGCCGCAGTTTATAGGAATCCCGCAGCACCTCCGCACAGAACCGTTCTTGAATTACCCGGTCAATAGATAAAAATACATTTGAACTCACCGTGAGAGTTCCCGGTCTGCCATAATTCGATTCTATGTCTGCAATTTCCCGTATGGTTTCATTCTTTTTAAGTTCCTGCGGATCTTCCGCATATTTTACCGGCCCGCCATGCACCGCAAGACGAACCTGCAGGTCCGTTCCAAGGGAATTGGAAAGCCGGTTATAAAAAAAGAGGTTATGGAGAATTTCCATCCCCGCAAGGACCGCCGACCGTTCCTTTTTGCCAAAAACAAAGGCTGCAAGGCATCCATCCCCTTCCCAGAACCAGAGACGCCCCATCCTGGGAAGTACCGCCCGGGACACCATGTTCCGCAGGTCTGCATAGGCCGCATCCACCACCCTTTTATCATGCTTTCGGACCAGTTCTGAGTTGTGGACAATATCAAGCCTGAGCAGAGCCAGCTGGAATTCATCCCCCGGGACAAGACGGCCCCAATTGGGACTTATCTGGTTGTGGGCATTTTCCATAAAAAGACCGGTGACCGAATCATAGGAATAGCCCTCAGAAAGAATTGTTTTAATCAAATCCCTCATATAGAGGAGCGGATAATCCCGTCCCATATACCCGGTAGTATCAATCTTTATCAGCAATTCAATAAGCTGAAGATACCGCCCCGCTGCGATAATGTCCTTCACAACCTGTTCTGCCGCAGTCTGGGCAGTGATGGGAATATTTTCCGGAATACCCGACTGGCGGTGAATATCATAGCCTGGCATGATGATTCGGGCGATTCGAACAATCATATCCATGCTGAGAGATTCATAGAGGATTTTACAGGTTAATCGATGCAGCCCGGTCTTAACTTTCATAATTATATGGGATTAAAAAAGGCGGGATTATGCCGGGAACGGGAGTTGAACCCGTACCCCCTTGCGGGGAGGGGATTTTAAGTCCCCGGTGTCTACCATTCCACCATCCCGGCGCCACTTGTATAGTACCAGGAAAGCCTGTTAAGGTCAATATGATATGCACTTACTGATTGATTCCCATGCACACCTTTCTATGCTTGCAGAGGATGAAGAGGCCCTCTCTAGCCAGATTGATGAATGGATCTCGGCAGGCCTCACTGCAATCCTGGATGTTGGAACCCGCTCGGATGACCTGGAGCCCCGGATAGACCTTGTTCAAAAATGCCTTTGCAGGAGAAGAGATGGGGAAAGTACAACGGGAGATTTAAGGCCAACTATACGTTTTAGTGCCGGGATATGGCCCTCCGAGGAAGCCATACAGAATCGGCAGCAGCATATTGATGAACTGGAAACCCAGATACTCAAGGCTCCCAAAAATCTGCTGGCCGCCATTGGGGAATGCGGCCTGGACCGGCATTGGAACAGCAGCGAACAGCCCGCCCTTGTACGCGGGGAACAGGAACTTTTCGAAGCCCAGCTGGACCTGGCTCAGCGGTATTCGCTGCCGGTAATAGTCCATTCCCGTGAAGCTGCCCGGGAAACCCTGGAAATAATCAGAGCCTTCCCCTCAGTCCGCGGGGTCATCCACTGCTTTTCATATGGACTGGAGGAACTCCTGGCCTTTCAAGACCTGGGCTGGTATATTTCCTTTGCAGGCAATATAACCTACAAGAATGCCCAGAGCCTGCGGGACGCCCTCGGGGTCGTCAGCATGGAACGACTCCTTTTGGAAACCGACAGCCCCTACCTCGCTCCGGTGCCGCACCGGGGAAAGGCAGCAAATCCGGCTATGGTGCGGTACCAGTACGAA
>Ga0208198_1000937_pt1 | contig 29173 bp, 34 predicted proteins | sample AD_JPNTR2_MetaG_FD_184446 | JGI IMG/M metagenome (GOLD analysis project Ga0208198, IMG submission 184446) | Active sludge microbial communities of municipal wastewater-treating anaerobic digesters from Japan - AD_JPNTR2_MetaG (SPAdes) (version 2) | ecosystem: Engineered > Bioreactor > Anaerobic...
GATTGACCGCCTTCTGGATCTGCTGGAAGGTTTGAAGAGCCGTGATTGCTCTGGGAATGCCTGGGGCTACAACTTCGATTGGCAATCCCGCGCCTTTTTCGTGCCCAAGGGGACACCGACTGTCGTCAATTCGGCCTTTATCGGACATGCACTATTGGATACTTGGGCGATTACGGGGAATCGGCGAGCATTGGAGATGGCGCTGCCGATTGCCGATTTCATTTTACAAGATCTAAACCGGCACGAAGAGGAAGACGGCACGTTTTGTTTCAGCTATACACCTCTGGACCGCTATTTCGTGCACAACGCAAATCTGCTGGGGGCGTCGTTGCTGATTAGGCTTTCCAAGATTATGCAATCTTTGAAGAGCACTCAGCCCGCCATTTCGTTATCACCGACGCCTGATTCGTCATTTCCAAATCTCTCTATGTCATTAACTCCGATCCCCTCTATGTCATTCCCGCGGGAGTTGGAATCAAGCATTTCAGACAAGTTGCCCCTACTCGATGAAGTTGAATGCCGTGATGCGGCCCTGGCGGCGCTGGCCTGGTCGATGCGGTGCCAGCGACCGGATGGCTCCTGGTTCTACGCAGAAAAGGAGGGCTCCCACTGGATCGATTCCTTTCACACCGGGTTCAACCTTCAGGCAATTCGGTATTTTATGGATGCGGGTTTTGGAGAGGAGTGGCGGGAAGGATACGAGCGGGGGGTGCAATTCTACCGAAACAACTTTTTTCTGGAGGATGGGACGCCAAAGTACTACCACGACCGGCCTTGGCCGATCGACATCCACTCCCCCGCGCAGGCCGTGGTTTTCTTCTCCGGCATGGGCAAGAAAGATCGCCCGCTGATGGATCAGATCTTGAACTGGATGCTGGCAAACATGCAGGATGAGTCCGGATATTTCTATTTTCAGAAGTATCCACATTACACGAATAGTATTTCATATATGCGCTGGGGGCAGGCGTGGGCCTTTCATGCGCTTACTGAGTATCTTTCACATGAATTCTGAAAAGCCGCGACGTTGCGAGGTTCTTGGGATTCCCGTTGACTGCGTTACAATGGAGGGTGCACTTGGTTATACGGAGCGCCTGATAGAGTGTGGGGAGAAGAGGCAATACATTCTCGCGATCAATCCAGAAAAAGTTATGATCCTGCTGAAGGACGAGGGGCTTCGCAAAACATTCGCTGATGCGGCGCTCCTCATCCCTGATGGAATCGGTGTGGTCTGGGCGATGCGACGGCTGCATGGTTTTGCGGCGGTACGGGTTCCGGGGTCGGAACTGATGCCTAACTTGTGTGCATTGGCGGCACGAAAAGGATACGGGATTTTCCTCTTTGGATCGAAGGAGGAGGTCAACCGGGGGGCTGCAGAATGGCTGGCGCAGCGCTATCCAGGGCTAAAGATTGCAGGACGGGCAAACGGCTACCTGAAGGAAGAGGAAATGCCCGGGCTGGTTGAGCGGATTAATGCATCCGGAGCGAAAATCCTCTTTGTGGCTTTGGGAAGCCCTAAGCAGGAACAGTGGATCCAGCGGTGGTTGCCTGAGTTGAATGTGGCAATCTGCCAGGGTATCGGGGGGACGTTGGACACGATTGTTGGGACGGTGAAACGGGCCCCGCCCATCTTCTGCCGCCTTGGTCTGGAATGGTTCTACCGCCTGATCACGGACCCCAGCCGTGCAAGACGTCAGGCGGTTCTGCCTGTGTTCGCCTGGAAAGTGCTCAGAAATAAGGGTTTACGCACTAATTTTTACTTTGTCCGCTTCCACAGGAATGATAACCTGAAATCTGATTCGGAAAAACTTCTCCCATGAAAATCCTCCTTGTGGCCGGCGCAAGGCCTAACTTCATGAAAATAGCCCCCCTTGTGCGCGAACTACGTGCTCGCACCGAAGCTGGGAAGCTGGGAAGCTGGGAAGATAAGACACTTTTTTCTAACCAAACAAACCAAAAAAACGAGAAAAACGAGATAAACTATAAGATAGTCCATACCGGTCAGCACTACGATGAGGAGATGTCGCAGGTCTTCTTCGACGAGCTGGAGATCCCGGCACCAGATTATCATCTCAATGCCGGCTCTGGCACCCATGCAGAGCAGACGGCGAAGATTATGGTGGCCTTCGAACGGGTATGCATAGAGGAGCAGCCGAATATCGTGGTAGTAGTCGGGGATGTGAATTCGACACTTGCGTGCAGCATAGTTGCAAAGAAAATGGGTATTAAAGTGGCACATATTGAGGCGGGGCTGAGAAGCAGAGACTGGAGCATGCCTGAGGAGATTAACAGGGTTGTTACTGATTCGGTTTCCGACTACCTTTTTGTCACCGAAAAGAGCGGTAGAGAAAATCTACTGCGAGAAGGAAAACGTCCGGAGAGTATCTTTTTCGTGGGTCATGTCATGGTGGACAACCTTCTTTACATAAAGAGCAGGTTGGAGGATACGAAGTTGGGCAGTTCAGAAATTGGGAAGCTAAAGAAAACTCTTGGTGAATATGCTTTTCTAACATTGCACAGACCTTCTAATGTGGATGACTCAGAAACTTTTCATGGAATCATAGCTGCCTTGAATGAAATTTCAAAAGACCTGCCTATCATATTCCCCGTGCATCCCCGCACCCGCAATGCGCTTTCACGATTTTCGATTCGCGTTTCACATTCTATTCACTTGCTGCCCCCTTTATCATTTTTAGACTCCCTCTATTTATGGAAGGATGCAAAACTTGTAATGACAGACAGTGGGGGTCTTCAAGAGGAAACAACTGCTCTTGGAATTCCCTGCTTTACCATCCGTGAAAATACCGAGCGCCCTATCACTATCGAAGAAGGCACAAACACACTTGTGGGTAATTCAAAGGAAGGAATCCTTGCTGCCTATAACGAATTCAAGAGTGGAAAAAAGAAAATCGGGATTGTACCCGAATTATGGGATGGCAGAGCTTCAGAACGAATAGTTAAAATTTTGTCAGAATTTTCAGTTCATTGAGTCTATTAAGCCATAAGATGGCATTCCAAGGTTATTTAAGGCCTGATAAGCTATTTATGAAAAAACAAGTCCGCAAAAACTCTATAAACACAATAAACTCAATAAACTCAATAAACTCAATAAACTAACATGACTACCATCCTTACCACCCTTGCCCTTGCATTTTTTCTGTCGCTTTTCATTACCCCGCTTACCGGCTGGTTTGGGAAGAAAATCGGTGCCGTTGATATGCCCGGGGAGCGTAAAATTCATCTTGTCCCCATTCCGAGAAGCGGTGGGATTGCTATTTTTGTTTCCTTTTGTTTGGCTATTGCGGCAAGCAAACTGCTTTCAACGCAAATCACAGATCAACTCATTTTTGATGAAAAGATTGTTGCATTTTTTATCGGGGCGCTTGTAATTTCTGGTGTCGGCTTACTGGATGATATCTATTGTCTCAACCACAAGATTAAGTTTTTAACACAGATTGTATGCGCTTCCATAGCCTTTTATGGAGGTATGAGGGTTCATGGAATATTTTATATAAGTTCACAAAATGTTGTAATAAGTTATGCATTGACCCTATTCTGGTTTCTTCTCGTCATTAATGCAGTGAATCTTATTGATGGGCTTGACGGGCTTGCAGCTGGAATTTGTTTTTTTACATCTACTGTGCTTACGTTCTTTCTTTTCATGAAAAATATGTATGTGATGTCCATGCTGTTTGCTGCCGTTGCAGGCACAACACTGGGATTCCTCCGGTACAACTTTAACCCTGCCTCCATCTTCATGGGTGACGGGGGGAGTTATTTCTTGGGATATACTATTGCTGCGTTATCAGTTATGGCGGGTATAAAATCTCAAGCAGGTATAGTCATGGCTATTCCTCTTCTTGCTATGGGTATCCCAGTTTTTGATACGATACTCTCCCCGATAAGAAGGTTTCTTCTCGGAAAAAAGATGTTTCAACCGGATAAAAGTCATGTGCATCATCGATTGCTCGATTTAGGATTTTCTTCGAGAAATGTTGTGCTGTTTGTCTATGCATGCTCTCTTGTACTCTGTTTAATAGCTTTGATACTCACGGCTATTTCCGACAGACATATCGGCATATTTCTGATTGTCCTTGCGGCCATTTCTGTTGTTTTTATCAGAAAACTCGGGTATTTCGAGTATATTGCAATGGATAAAATCCTTGGATGGTTCAAAGATATATCGGATGTAACAGGTATAAGTAAAGACAGGAGAACCTTCCTGAATCTGCAAATTGAAATTTCAAAATCAAAAGATATAGAGGAATTGTGGAACAACATATGTATTGCCCTAGATCATCTGAAATTCGACCGTGCGGATTTTTTTCTTAAAACACAGATAAAATCAGGGGCAGAAGGGAAAGCCTGTGAAAGCCAGGAACGCCGGAGGAATGGAAATAAAATTCAGGATCAGTCGAAATTATTCTCAATGAAAAGATCAGACGACAGCGGACAAATAATATCCTTACATTGGGCGCGGGGTTGCTATAGGCGTGAAAATGACATACTGAAGGAAGACATGTTTGTGACAAAAATCCCTATTATAAACGGCTCATTGGATAATATCAAAATCCTTTTTATTGCGAAAGATTTACGGAGCGAGCAGCTAACCACCCACACAATAAGGCGAATAGAGCACTTGAGAAGAGCCGTGCTTAGCGCACTGCAAAAGATTGAGAACAGTAAATAATAAACCACCACTAACTACATCGGTGGTTATAATAAAATAGAGGTTGTTCAATGGAAATTTTAGAGAAGATAGTTAGTAAAAATGCAATTATAGGCATTATTGGTCTTGGATATGTAGGGCTTCCTCTTGCTATAGAATTTGTTAAATCTGGTTTTAATGTCTTTGGGTTTGATATAGACGATAAAAAAGTTCAAATGCTCTCATCAGGTGAAAGTTATATAAAACATATAGACATCACCCCTCTCATTCCTTCTACACCCCCAACAACATTTACAACCTTAACAACCTCCAAAGCCTTAAAAACTTCTTCATTCACCCCTACCTCTGATTTCTCAAAACTTTCTGAAGCTGATTGTATAATCATCTGCGTCCCTACACCACTTAATAAATACCGTGAACCAGACATGACATTTGTTTTCAATACAGCAGAGACAATAGCTCAATATTTAAAGCCAGGTCAGCTTATAGTCTTAGAATCAACTACTTATCCTGGCACAACAGACCATGACCTCCGTATAATCCTTGAAAGGTCAGGTCTTAAAGCAGGTTTAGATTTTTATCTTGCCTTTTCTCCTGAGCGAGAAGACCCGGGGAATAAAGAATATACTACCTCGAAAATCCCAAAAATCGTCGGAGGTTACACAGAGAACTGCCTAAAAGTGGCAAAAACTCTTTACGACCAGATTATGACCCATACAGTGCCTGTCTCCTCTACCAGAGTTGCAGAATCAGTTAAGCTCCTTGAAAATATATACCGTGCTGTAAATATAGCCCTTGTTAATGAGTTAAAAATTCTATTTGACCGTATGGGCATTGATATATGGGAGGTCATAGAAGCGGCCAAGACAAAACCTTTTGGATTTCAGGCATTTTATCCAGGCCCTGGTCTTGGTGGCCATTGCATCCCTATTGATCCATTTTATCTTACATGGAAAGCCCGTGAATATGATTTCCATACAAGATTTATAGAGCTTGCAGGTGAGATTAATACAAGTATGCCGTATTACGTTGTTCAGAAAACAATTGAGGCTTTAAATGCACGTAGCAAAAGTATAAATGGTGCAAATATTCTTATACTTGGGCTTGCATATAAAAAAGACATAGATGATATAAGAGAGTCACCTTCCTTTAAATTGATAGAACTTCTTGAAGATAAAGGTGCAAAAGTAAGCTATAATGATCCATATATACAAAAAATCCCAAAAACAAGAAAATATAAAATTGAAAAAGAGTCTATTCAATTGACACCTGAAAATCTATTTCATTACGATTGTGTAATTATTGCCACTGACCACAGTATATATGACCCTGAATTTATAGTTAATAACTCTAAGCTGATTATAGATACGAGAAATTTGATAAAAAATGCAAAAACTTATTCTTATAAGGTAGTGAAAGCATGAAAATACTGGTTGCAGGTGTAGCAGAGTTTATAGGCTTTCATCTGGCGAAGCGTTTGTTAGATAAGGGGCATGTTGTTATTGGTATAGATAATCTTAATAATTACTACGACCCCGAGCTCAAAGAGGACAAACTTGAGATTCTTTAAAAATACAAAAGTTTCACCTTCCATAAAATTGACACTCCGACTGCATTCATTTGAGCAATTCTTTGCTCTTTTAACATTGAACACATAACTACAAACTTTGAACCATATTATGTGATTCACAATACAATCCAACTCCAAAAGAATGATGGTTTTATAATGCGATATGTTAATATTTAAACATTTAGAAAAATTAGTTAAAAAATTTTGTTAACAAAAGTAACAAATAATGTTACTAAAAATAATATGAAAACGAAAGATAGGCATAAAGTATTAAATGGAACCCAAGTAATCTGGGATTTTACATCTTTATTGGGGAAATTTATTAGGTCTAAATTTGATAAATACAGAGAACCAGAAAGGAAGGGCATACCAAGAGGTGAAAAAATAGGGTTTTCAAAAAAGAAATTCTATGCAAGTTTGCTTATGCTATTAAATTATAAACAGAGCAAAATAGCAGATAAAGTTGGTATTTCACATTCACTGCTTAGAAAATGGAATACAGAGAAAGAATTTAAGGAGCAGGTTGATAAAAACTGTTATGAATTTATAGATTTTATTTATTCTACAATTGATATATACGTAATTAGAATTTTAGAGGGCAGTAGCGCAGAAGATTTAGATAAAATGATTTCAAAATTATATTTTGATTTTTCAGATGGATTTGTCTATGGATTTAAATTGCGAAATGGAATAAGAAAAATGATTGAAGATACAATAAATGAAATAATTGAAGATATAAATAAGAAAAATGATAATGATGATAAGTTAGAGAAAGTTTTATCTATTATAGAAAATGTGCTTTTTGTATTGGATTTACAATTAAATCCAAAAAATGAAATTTTTAAAAGAATCAATGAAAATGTTCAAAAAAAGAAATCAGAAATGAAGAACTATCCTTTTTACTTATTTAAAAAGGTAATTTATGGAGAAGAATTAGATAATTTGGAAAAAAAAGATGCCATAAGTTTATTTGAAAATTTGATCGGTAAATTGAAGTTTTCATGTTAATTTTTTTATTTATATAGGTAACATTTATTGTTACTATTTTTAAAAATAAATACGATTAAATAATTACCTAATGTGATTTTAATAAAGTAGACATAACCTAAAAAAATATAATAAATAATATTGCACAAAATTGCACAACTATATTTTCTAAAATTGAATAAGTTCTTTACCCCGTGCAAATTGATCTGCAAGTACAAGAAGACGGTCAAGTGTTTTTGTGCTCTGCCTATGATGATTAATAATGGCCTGAACAACGTCCTCGATCCATGAAACATTACTTTTTTCAAAACAACGTCTTACAATATTAGCCCCAATAATAGGATGATCTGCTGTTACATAATATTTAGAATTACTAAACTCAGGTACCTTACCTATGTCGTGCCCAAGGGCTGCTGTAATATAAATAGGCATAAAAAGGGTATTGTCGCCTTTAATTTCATAATTTACAAGTTTTATTATCTCTCTTGCAGTATTTATACTATGTTCTTTTAATGAAACTTTTGAAAAAACTTCTACTTGAGGTGACAGGATATTAGAAAACTTACTATTAAGTCGTAATGATGGGCAATGCCCATATTTTTGCAGTAATTCCAGAAGATTCAGGATGCCTTTTGACGCTTGATGAAGCGAAAAAATATCTTTATATGGTAAAACAAATTCATCATAAAGTTTTTTTATCTCAGGATCAACAATTTGTTCAGGTGGCGTAACGGTCTTAGAAATATAATTAGGGAGATTATGAGATTTAATAGATGGGGCTTTTTGTAGAGATGGTGCTGGAGATGGTGGGGGAGAAGTTATTTTATTTAAGGGCTTTTGTTCAACCTTTTTTAATTTAAATATTTTTCTTATAAATTCAAACATTTATATTTACCCCTTTTTTAATAACGTACAGGTTTAATCAACTCTATTATCTTCAAAAATCCTTTTTTCTTTTTTTCAAACTCTGAAGGCATATCAAATATTTCAATCTTGAGTGGCAGCAGATATCTTTTATATATAGGCCGATCCTTTTTGACCAAAATAATTTTATAGTATTTTCCGTAGGACCCATCCGGGATGTTGTATGATATAAAATTATTTTCTTTCAATATTTTTACTATTTCGAGAAGAACCATACGTTTGTCTGATTCTCTGTATAGGTGGATATAAAAAACATTCAACTCCTCTGCCAGTTTTCTTGCTGCCCACATAAGAAAATCAGGCGTTACATAGAGATTGCTTCCGTGTGTAAAAGCTCCAATATCGCCATCTATGTATTCATTTATGACTTCCTTTATTGCGTTTATATATCTATTAAGATCAAACCATTCTTTTAAGCTACGATAAGTTAATCTTCCCGTTTGTAATGACATCTCTTCCTGCCTTGCCAATCCATCATATTTTTTTAGCATTTCACCAAAAGAACTTTCAGGGATTTCATGATGCGAAAGGATAACATCATACAAAAATTCAAATTTATTTTTTGTACGTTCTACAAGTAATTTAAATATATTTAAACTTAACTTCGAATGGTCTATTTTGGAGAATTTATCTTCACCACGATATATTTTTGAAATGTCATATGCTAAAGCGATTGGAATAATCTGTGGTTTAATATCATAATCTTTCTCATTTAATAACCAAATGTCTATGACTCTAAAAATATGAGACCTTAAATTTATACGCATGAATATATCTTTAAATTGCAATAAGTCAGATGACTCACGATCATATTTGGGATTATCTAAAATTGACGGACAATCTCCAAATTCCATAAGTGTTCTAAACAGTGCATATACGACACCATATAGATCAAGTTTTATAAGGATATCTTTTATATCTGCTATATGATTATTCCAAAGTTCCATACCATATTTATCAAAGGGTTGTTTTCTAATCATTTCATCAACCTGGGATGACTCAACCAAAAATTCAATGATTTTAAAATTTTGGGGGTCTGTAAATTGTTTCTTAGTTATAATTATTGAATTCTTTTGAAAATGGTTTTTATGAGGAGGGTTTTGCTTGGGATTTATTTTTCCCCTTTTTATTCTCATACGAACACGATTTTTTACTTTTTTAGCCAAAGTTAAAAGATATGGGGACTTTGACGAAATTTTATAATATTTTCTAAATTCAAATTCTACAAAAGAAGGAGTAAGCTCTGGATTTTTCTCAAACCGTGACTCCATCCATTTATCAATCTTGTTTATATGCCCCCCATACCCACTCTTATGATTTTTTTTATTTGTGCCTTTTGAATTGGTATCATCAAGGTTAATAATACATTTGTTAATAATTTGTGGTAGTATCTTTTCGTCATTCTTGAAGCTGTCGATAAGTTCGAACAAAATAGAAATTTTTTCTTCTTTTGTCAAATCTGAAAGTTTTAAAGATGTCATTTTTCAGGAATGATTACAGCGGTATTTTGATATATAGTAATAAGATTAGCTTTTCTCATAGAGCCAAATTTATCAATATATAGACAACAGAGGTGGTTTATTTGTCTTCCTCTCTCCTTTCGAATTTTTTTAGCAAGGGCGAAGAGTTTGTATAATCTCATTATCACCTAACCCCTTATTTTTCCAGTTGCTGATTTTTTTACCATCCTTTCTGTTCTTCAGGAGAGAGGGGGATGATATTTTCTTTCTCACCATTTTGCTCCCATGAGTTCAATTCAAGACAGAGCTTTTTTTGAATATCCTCCGATTGTGGATTTATAATAGTCAATCCATATTCAGGGCCAGGAGTCATTTCGCATAGCCAGAGATTTCTCGCTGCCTCAAAGGCGAGCTTTCTCATGAGAAAAAGCGATAGATTAATAGTCCCATATCTACAGAGTGCCAGATATAAAGAACCCCGAGACACATCCTCCCGATCATAGTTCCATATGGACTTGCAATAGGAGGTAAATTTGTGATTTATGATAATCTTTTTCATGGCTTTTTCTTAGTGTCCTTAAAAGGTATTAAATTGTGGGAGCAGTTATTTAGACTTTTACTGAACTCTTTTAACATAATAGAAATTTCGCTTCTATTTCGCTTCTAAACAGTCTATAATATAAATACAGATAAGGATGGGAACGGGTTCGCTCCCTGATTCCTGACACAAGCAAAATTGATACAAAATTTCTCTGGCTGGCTTTACGAAATCCTTTTTGTACCAATCAATTTGATGTCGAAACAGGTGGAATTGGCAAAGGTGAAATCAGTGAAGAGCGGCTATTAAATATTCGTGTTCCTTTTCCGCCGATTGACGAGCAAAGGCGTATTGTCGCTGCGTGGCAACAGGCGCAAATTAAAGCCCAAAAAGCACAAGAACGAGTTGAAGAAATAAAGCAAGAAGTTAAGAAGCGAATTTTAAGTGATTTGGGTTTGCCAATGTCACAGAAAGCCAATCAAAAAAAATATTTTGCTGTTCAGTGGAAAAGTGTTTTGCGTTGGGGAGTAAATGCCAATTCGCTGAATCAAGAAGTTAGCGTTCATGCTGGGCGATTTCCAGTTGTACGTTTGCGTGAAGTTATTAAAGATTTACAAAATGGATGGAGTCCAAAGTGCCTTGACCGTCCAGTACAAGGTAACGAATGGGGCGTTTTAAAATTGGGCGCAGTATCGTATGGAATATTTGACCCGATGGCAAATAAGGCTCTACCAAAAGACACCAAGCCACGTTTAGATTATGAAGTCAAAAAAGGCGATGTTCTAATAAGCAGAAGCAATACATTGGCTCTCGTCGGTGCTGCTGCTTTTGTGGATACTGACATTGAGAGAATCACAATACCCGACTTAATTTTTCGAGTCATTTGGAAAGATAATTCGCCTGTTCGCGGAGATTACTTGGCAACCGTTTTACAAACGCCAATCCTACGGGCTCAAATAGAGTCTTCTGCTAATGGTACTTCTCCGACAATGAAAAAAGTTACCAAACCAGCATTGCTCAATCTTGAAATCCCCTTGCCGCCGCTGGACGTGCAAAAAGAAATTATGCGCCGTGTGGAAGAAGGGCGGCTTAAGATCCGCCAAGAACAGAAAGTCGCCGAGAAGATAGCAGAAGAAGTACAAAGAGAAATAGAGCGGATGATTTTGGGTCTTTCAAAGGCAGAGAGTAGGTTGTAGTCGACCCGCAAATCGTGCTGATATTATCCTGTCCAATGTGGGTATAATGCTGGTTATGAAACTGAAATACAGATTAGAAGAAACGAAACTTAAAAAGGATAAGATATATCAACAAAATTTGCAGAATGGGTTTGATTTTTTATTGTAAAATATAAAATTATTTAATCTATCGATTTTTCAATTTTCTCCACTCCCACGGCGGTTTTGGGTTTGATTGTTTCCAAAGCCCCAATTTTTGCTTCCTTGCCTCTTTTTCTGCATCGTAAAATTCACTTGCGTAAGGTCTATCGAGATATTCTGTATATGCCCATGCCAAGCCTGCTTTGACCTGTTCAAGATTAATATTTTTGCCGTTGAGATAAACATAACCTGCGATTCTACCGTAGCGGTCTATGTCTTTAACATCTACTTTTACTTTTTTGTTCTCTATAAGATTTTTGAGATTTTGTTTTGATTCTTGTCCATACGGCTGGTCTTTTTCAGGGGCGTCTATGCCTCTAAAACGAATTGAAACTGTCCCGTTTTTGTGAAGTTTTATCTGCGGAGGGAGTTTTGTATCTGATAGGAGATGAACAGTATCGCCATCGAGGACACGGGTCACAATGCCTGAGATTTCTAAAGCATAGGCAGGTGACACAAGGAATAAGGCGATCAGGAAAAGAAAGATGGCTTTTGTTGGTTTCATCGAAACCCTCCAACAATTAATTATTAAAGGTATTACAAAATCAAAATGTCTTAATAAAAATTAAGCCCCTGAGTTAGCTAATCAGGGGCTATTTCATTTACGAAATCCTGAAAAACCTTACTTTTTCATCCAACTTTGTTGCTATCTTTGAGAGATTAACCGCTGACTGGGCAGTCTCCTGCGAGCTTGAAGTTGTATCTCTTGAGGCATTAGCTATATCAACTATCTCCTTGCTTATCTCTTCAGATGTTGCAGACATTTCCTCTGTTGCAGAGGCTATCTGCTGAACCATTAGCTGCAACTCGTCTGAGCTCTTAACAATCGCTTTTAATGCCTCACCGGCCTGTGCAGTAAGATTTACCCCTGTTTCTACCTTTTTCGTTGCAGAGTCCATAACATCAACAGCTTTTGCAACCTCATTCTGAATAGCTTTTATCATACCTTCTATTTCTGATGTTGACTGTGCTGTTTTTTCTGCAAGTTTACGGACTTCATCGGCAACTACAGCAAAACCCCTACCATGTTCACCCGCTCTTGCAGCCTCAATGGCTGCGTTTAGGGCTAAAAGGTTTGTCTGATCGGCTATATCGTTTATAACACCCACAATCTCTCCTATATGAGCAGATTTTTCACCAAGGGATTTAACAAACTTCGCTGACTCGTTTACTGTTAAATTGATTTCTTTAACCTCACTCACTGATTTATCCACTATATCATTGCCTTGCTGAGCGATCTCAACAGCCTTTTTTGCTGATTCTGCTATGTTTGCTGTATTTTTGGCTACATCAACTACTGTCTGGGACATCTCCTCGCTTGCAGTGGCAACCGAATTAGCCCTAGTAGATGAATTTTCAGCGGTCCTTGACATCTCCTCTGCTATGGATGACAGTTGTGTTGCCGAAGATGTAAGGGAGTGAACACTGCTTATGATTTCATTGAATACATTTTTAAGGTTGGTGAGCAGAGCATCCATAGCCCTTGCTATTATACCAAACTCATCACCACTCTCTATAGCATCCTGAGATATGGAAAAAGTAAAGTCACCCTTTGACATAAGCTCTATATGTTCTGCTGTAGTTTCAACAGGTGATTTTATACTTTTTGTAATCTTTATAGCCATAAAAATACCAATGAAAATAGACACTAAACCCACTATTATGATGACTAGGAGAATTGTTCTACTGAAAGACAAAAGTTTATTGATTTTTCCTTCAAGAAGTTCTTGTTGTTTTTTAATCAGGTTATTTGCTGCCTCAACCAACAACTTTGTTCTCTGATGGGTCTCGCTCTGATAGAGTATCTGTGCTTCGTGTTTTTTTCCTTCATTTACAAGCTCTATGATTTTGGTATTTACCTCCGCCCCGATTTTTACAGCTTCTTTGAACTTATATAACAGATCCTTTTCTTCTTGGGTCTCTAATAGTTTTTCAAGTTTTTCCACTGCTTCTTTATATTTAGGTCTTAAGATAAGGATGTTATTTTTTTCTTCCTCTATGAGCTCTGGGGTCGCAAAAGGCATAATGGCAACAGACCTTGTTATGCTGTCTATTGCATCCTTCATCTCATTTGCATATTTTATCTTTGATTCATCAATATTTACTATTCTTATGAGCATATTGTTGGTTAGCTGAGAATTGATAATAGATACAGTACATACGATAATCAAAAGAGCTACCAATACACCAAAACCAACTCCTAACTTTTTCCCAATCTTTACATTATTGAATTTCATAGTGCCTCCCGATGTTATAACTTGTGTACAAAATAAAAACCTCCAAATTTATTTATCGAAAAAAAGAGATAAATTTTAAGCAGATTGTTAAAAAAATCACAAGCTATTTTTTTTAAGGCTAAATTCATTGGCATAGTCAGCGGTTTATTAGACTTTATAGTACCTTGGTCTTTTAAGGTTATAAAAATAAGTAATTTTAAAATAACAGACAATGCAAAAACCCTTGACTATCAAAGAATTAAATTATATTGATAGAAAAAATCCAATAAAAAAAGGAGGTGAAAAAGTTTGAATAAGGCAGACCTTATTGGTGCAGTAGCAGAGATTGAAGGAATGACAAAGAAAAAGGCAGCAGAGGCAGTTAATATTGTGTTCGACAAATTAAAAGAGGCAATGGCGAAGGGTGATAAGGTTCAACTGGTAGGATTTGGCACATTTTCTGTTGCTGAAAGAAAGGCAAGGACAGGAAGAAATCCCCAGACAGGGAAAAAGATTAAGATTAAAGCCAAGAAAGTGCCTAAGTTTAAAGCAGGAAAAGAGTTAAAAGAGGCTTGTAAGTAAATTTTTATAAAAAAGGGATGGAAATATTGTCAGTTCTTCCATCCCTTAACGTTCCTTTAAAGCTAAATAGTTTTTTATTTAGGCATTTTTAAACCTGTTATACCGATTTTGTTAAAACTATCATGAATATCAATTTTTTCTTTTTTACTGATTCTGCTTGACCTTATAATGTTATTATAAATCATTCTCATATACTGCTCGTTTAGCCTGCCCTTAATTTCAATGTCTTTTAAATATTTTATAATCTGAGATTCGGTTGGCGTATACATATCGGCATCAATATCTAACACACAATCTTCATCAAAAGGGGTATCATTTGCTCTGAAAAGACAAGATGTATGACGTTCTCTTTTACCGCCTTGTTTAAAGTCATCAATATTAGTGGTAGTTGTGCAGAGGTATATAAAAACAGGTTCAGCTACAGCACTGCTGCTACCTAGACAAACAAACCAGCGTGGTTTTATCACATCGCCGATTCTGGGAAAAGGGAAATTATTCCATTTTATAACTGTGCCTGCATCCATTCAGCAGGCTTTTTGGAAAGTTTTATACATGAGGTAGCATTCTTCAGCAACAGTAAGTGATTCTTCAGGTTTTGTGTAAATATTATCATCAAAAACATAATCGTAATCAATTATGCTGTTGGGCTGTTTAGCCCATGCCTTTTTCCATGCTTTTATAGTCTGATGACTTGCTTCGCTCATATCGGATGCTTTCACAAATCTGTCAGCATATATCTCTATTAGACGTTTCATTTCCTTAATTTCGTATTCAGAAAAGTAGTCAAGATTTGGTTTACTTTTAGGAAAAATTACATAAATGTTTTCATTAGTTTTTTTAAACTCAAAGCAATTACTTTTGATTTTGTCTCTTTCGCTATAAATATCAATAGGGACTGGCCCTTTTTCCATTGCCATATATTTTAAGCCAAGTGCTGGTTTGCCTGTTTCTTCAAGGCACTTGAAATCGAATAGAGCAAGATATTTATAAAGATAAGTTTGTGTCAAAAATTTGCGTGTTGCCTTTTTGTGTTCATATGCAAAAAAGCATATGGCATTTTCTATTTTTTCTTTTTGATAAGGTATCATCTTCTCTATCCTTAAAATAACTTTATATCATCATCATTCAGAGTGTCAAGGTATTTATATATATAATACTCTTTATTGAATACCGAAATGCACTCATTTTGACAAAGTATTAAATCCATTTCTAAACGAACCAGAACCAAAAGCAGAAAAACAAAAAAAGGGGCATTAAAGCCCCTTTTTCCATTTGTAAAGCCCATGCAAGGCAAGAACGAAATAAGTGAAGAATAATAGGCTTTGTTGGATAAAACCGTGAGCGAAATTTACGATACACCACGAGCAGTTAGTGACCGCCCAGATGTAAAAACACTCTGGACGCTTGTAGTTGTTCAAGACCACCCCTACGAGGCTGAATAAAACAAGCCCCCATTTGAAGATTTCCATGATATACCTCCTTTTATTTAATTCTCTTTTATTCGTTTTCTACAGGTTGGCAATATATAAAAGTATTACTTAAAATTAATACTTTATTGTATGGGATACATTGTCTTAAAACGCACCGATTACGAAAAGTTTACTCTTGAAACTTCCTTTAAGACCGTTTCTTACATTGATTATAAAAGCAAAACAATTAAGGTTTTACCTCTTGAAGATGTCTTGGAGTTTGTCAAACAATCAGGAAAAGAAAGAACGTTAACCCCACAGGAGCTTAAAAACAGCAATGGAAAAAGAGAAAAGTCTACTTGAAAGGCTGATACGCAGGTTTTTCCTGCCAGAGGTGTATGGGATTATTCCCGATACAGCGGATTATCTTGCTGATTTATCCGATGTCTTTGTTGGTAAGTTTAAGGATATAAACGATAAAAATAAGGAATACTGGGAGAAAGAGGGCAGAAGAAAGTGGCTTGAGTCAAGGGCAAAAGAGGGATTTCACATCGGCAGGATAGTGAGCAAAACCACCCCAAAGAGAAAGTTGAAAGATTTTATGGCGGTTGATTTTTATATGCCTGAAGAATGGAGAGACAGGCATCTGCTTTGTTTAGGTGCTACAGGTTCAGGCAAGACAAAGTTTATGACATACCTTATCTGTCAGGACATTCTCTTAGGGAACAATGTGTGCATCTTAAATCCCAAAAGCGACCCCTTCGGCGGAGAGGATAAGGCAGGCAACGAGCTTTTCTCATACATTGTTCAGGCGTGCCTCATTGCAGGCAGGCTTGACGAGCTTTTGGTATTCACGCCACTTTTCCCGCAGATTTCTGTGGATTTCAACCCCCTGAGATACTACTTCAAGGAAGATGAGCTTATCGAACACATAGTATCAGGGGTCAAGACAAAGGATGAATTTTACGAAAATGTTGCCTATGAGGATGCAACAGCGATTATATTAGGTTTGATACTTCTTGATTTAGCAAAAGGAAAAAGTGACAGCATTTTAACCATTGCCGATGTAAAGAAGTGGATAGACTACAAGGCAATGCAGGATTTGAGGGATGCCATTGTTTACTTCAAAAACAGCCCAGAGGCAAGGGTAAGGGAAAGCATAGAGCAGGCACTTGCAATTATAGAGCAGGTTGTTCAGTCGCCGATGGATTTCTTTTCAAAGGTTTCATCGAGCTTGAGAACGGTTCTTACGACATTGACGGCAGGTTCCACAGGAGCGGTGATAGGGAATGCAAAAGAAAATGAGTTTGTGAGAAGAATAGAGAACAACGAGGGTGTCATCTTTGTATGCAATACAGACAGCCAGATTATGTCAAGAAGCAACAAGATTGTTATGAAGACGGTGGCCTCTGTCATCAAGTCTACAGCAGGCAGGCTTATGGCAGTTAGAGGAAAAAGACTGTCAAGACCTCTATCGGTTTACATAGACGAAGGGCACAACATCCTGTTCTTTGGGATACAGGAGCTTTTCAACAAGGTCAGGGCAGCGGGGATGTATCTAAACTTTTTTGACCAGTCTATAGACCAGATGATGGAAGAAGTTGGACCTCAGATCACGAAAGCGATACTTTCAAACATGGACACATGGTTCATAATGAGGCTTAATGAGCCTGATACAATAGAATATATATCGAAGATTATACCAGAGGTGCAGAAGTGGGTTCCCATAATCGGGACAGGGGCTAACGACTTCACCCCGACCATGAAGCCTGAAAAGGTTCCTGCTGTTGAGGTTAGCGACATATCGTCCTTACAGAAAAGAAGATTTTACATGAAAGGTATGGGTAAAGAGGATTTCTACTCTGGTAAGGTGCCTTTGATTGCACCTCCGAGTTTGAGGATAACACTGCCGGGGACACCTATGGGGGATGTATGAAGAAGTGGATTTTTATAGGTATTCTTTTGATACCTGCTGTTGTTTTAGGTGTCTATCTTGTCATCAACATAAGGGAAGGCTCCGAGATTACGGATTTGCTTGTCAAAAGAGGCTGGTTTCCGAGGATAACAGCATGGGCATTGCTGTTGATAGGAGCTTATGGGTTGGGCAGGAGCAGGTTTTCGTTTCTGCTTACAGCGGTATTTTTCCTGCTGGCATTTTTCTTTGCCTACATTGGGCCATATATACCGATACTTAAAAACTACTATTAGAGAGAAAAGACATGGGAAAAGAAGGCACGATTGTTGTAAGGGGCGGTGGAGAAGATTCTAAAGCAAAAGGGTTTATAGACGCTTTAGGCAGGATTGAGCAGATCTCCGCTAACGAGATGGATTACGACATACCAGAGAGGACATATTCAAACCCTGCACGGTTATCTTTTTCAGGGGTTGCAGCGGTCAATGCAATGGTTACAACGATAACCACGTTTGTATTCGCACCGTTCACCTCGCTTGTTTTAGGGGAATACATGCCTATTTTCGGGCAGGCAAACCCCGGCATTATGGACAGAATATTTGCCTATCTCATATCCGCAGCACCCGCCATATCCTTTGCCATGTTCTTTGCCTATGTGGTCAGCGGGCTTTACGTGAGAGGGCCTATCACAAAGGCACTTTTGAACATCCATGTAAGCTCATATGTGATAGGAAAATTCGTTATGACGTTTTTTATGCTCATGCTGTTTACGATTATCTACAACGGAGTGTTGACGCAGGAAGCAGTGCATAAAATATCATCGATTTTATATGGGATTATAAAAGTTTTTATGAAGCAGAATACATCAATGGAGACATACGCCAGCATTTATAAGGGGTTGTCTTATTTTAGAGGGGTTCTGGTGGATTCTGCACTTTATAGCTCCATTGTTCAGGTGTTGTGTGCAGGGATTATCGGAACGAGCTACTTTATCGCATACGTGAGGTCATACATTATCGATATAATGAATAAGGAATGGGGATAGATGATAACGCTGATTACATTTATGGCTGGTGCCTGTTTTATAATCTGGGGATTGTATCTGTTTTTTGCAGATAGAGAAGAAAGCAAAAAGCCTTCTGTTGTGGTTAAACCTGAAAGAGAAAATAAGGAACAAGTTATTGAACAAGAACAACAAACAGAAGATGAAAAAGAGATAAAAAATTCAAAAGAGATTGTTATTCCCTTGATGGATATAGCAAAAGTATTCTGGAAAAAGGGTGAACATATTTTTATTGAAACAACTGATACAGAAAAGCAGATAGAAAAAGAAAAATTAGATGAAAAAGTAAAAGAGATTATCAAGATCAGGGATGATGAAACAAAGCCAGACACAGAAGAAAAGACCCAAGAGGTTCAGGAAGAAAAGCAAGAGGCAGAGGGAAAGCAAGCTGATAAAAAAGAAGAAACAGCAGAAGAAACACAGAATAAAGAAACAGATAAAGCAGTAGAAGAAAAGGCTCTTAGTGAAGAAACGAATAAAACAACAGAAGAAAAGACCTCTACGGAAGATAAAACCATAACAGAAGTGCTTGCAGCTACAGTTTTAAAAGAAACGGAAGATTTTTTCAACCAGTGCATAAAGCCTTACAAGGAGATAATTGTTAAGCAGTTTGCCGATGTTTTGATTGAAAGGCTTATTGCCTTTATAGAGGAGAACAGGCATCATTCATCGGTTTGCTTGGGTATGGAAGATGATGAGACGCAAGATTTATACACGGTAAAAGATACACTGGCTAAAGTAACTTTAAGAGAACATACATATACGGTAGTGAGAGAATTGGTTGATTTAGTTAAGCAAAACTACAGAGACCGTGCAGCAGAGAGCGTAATGCCTTTTTACCTTGTATGTGGGCTTGCTCACGATATAGGGAAGAAACCAGAAATAAGATTGACAGGGCTTTATGGAACCCACCTGCACGCTACTTGTTCAGCTAACAAACTGCGGGAGTTGGCAGAGGGATGTAATATTGCATGGATAGATAAGGCAATGACGGTTGTTATGGGACATCACGGGTCATCGGAGATGCAGGAGATTAAGCTGTTAAAGAAAGCAGACCATAAAGCAAGGTCATTGGAGCTTGCAAGGTTTACTAAAGATTATGAAGTAGGAGAGTTTAAAAGATATTTCGATGAAGTTGAATTTTTCAGGGATTACATACTGCCAGAGGTCAATAATGGACAAAAGGGATTATCATCAGATGATTTAGCGGTAACTTTAAAAGGGATACTCTTTATCAGACCAATATCGCTATATAACCAAATGAAGAAAATGGGGCAGGATAAGAAAAAGTTAGATGTATCATTTGTCTATAAAACTGAAACAGATAATACGAATAGGCGAATAGTAGCTCTATTAAGAGAAAAAGGATTTGTTCATGAGATGCTGCCAGAGGGAAGATATGCTATGTTTTTTAAGGTTAAAACATCAAGACCAATGCCCAGAGAGATGAAACTGTCATTAGTGCCTTTAAAGTTAGATAAGTTGTTGAAGATTTGGAATATGCAGTTAATTGACATAGAGAGAAGAAAGACAGATGTATTAATGACAATTAATGATTTGGTAGCGATATGATACCAGAGAGAAAACATAGAAAAATTGTAACGCAGATAAGGTATCTGCCATTAGAGGACATAAAGAAGATATTTAGGGATGTTCTTGAAACACTGCCAGAAAAGGACAGAAAAAAGATATTTTTAGACCTGATAGGGACAACAATATCACAGGCAAAATATGCAAGGATAAAGACGTGGATGGCGAATAAGTTAAAAAAGGATATGAGTATAAGACCACTTGTTCTTGCAAAGATGTATGTATATTATTCAGGTATGGATATAAGAATGAAACCATTACTTATAAAGATTGCAAGAAACGTAAAAGAATCAATTAGAAAAAAGCAAAAAAGAAGTGAATTTTAAAAATAGTAAGGACTAAATGAGGAATATATAATATTATATATTATTATGTCCAGAAAAAGTGCGGACAAAGGAAAAAAAATAAACCCAACTTTTTGATTTAGTTGGGTTTTTTTTAAAGAGAAAAAATCAACAAAAATTCGGCCAATGCCTACATACTTCGCTCTCTGCTACAGAGGCTCTATTATATATATTACTTTTTTTCGATACCGAAATCACCCCAAGGGGATATTTTTTCAATATTTTTTTCTGTCTTTTTTTGGGTGATTATTTGTAAACCTTCCATAAATGTCTCTAATTTTTTAATCCTATCTTTTACATCTTTGGGTTTATCCATTTCCATAGCCTGCCATAAATCATTAACCGTTACCTTTTCAAAAAACTTTTTTATAAGGATGGAAACAATAGGAGAGGTATAACCTGCCAGCACCGATAATTTTTTAGCCTCTGTGTCTTCAATGGTTATGCTTATTTTCTTTTTCAAAATTCACTGTCTCCTAAAGCGTATTTCAGATAACCCCTTGCCTGAGAAAATTCTGGCTGTTCTGGTATATGTGTTTTAGCACACCTGAAAATATTAAGTTTAACAAGGTTCGCACCGCCACCGGCAAAAATAACCTCATCCATTTCTGTAAAATCTTCTCCCATCTCCTCTTTCATCCTTGAGATAATCAGCTCACCATATTTGGCAAGGGCCTGTTGTTTAATGTTATTCAGATCAATTTCTTCACCGTCGAACATGAGAGTCCCTCTCTCAAAGATTTCTAACAGTCTTGAAAATGAATAATTTTTTGCATAGGAAAAATCTGTAGGTAAGCTGTCTCTAAAGGTCTCTACTGCTTTTATTATCCCTAACCTGTCTATTGTTTTGCCCCTTGTCTTTTTCCAGCCTGTATCGTCATCTTTTTTTGTGAGTATCAGATAATCAAAGGTATTGTAGCCTATATCCAAAACAAGTACTTCTTTACGGTGCAGTTTTTCTTTGACATCCATGAATATACCGAAACCCTGTGGGACAACTTCACAGTTAATGCCTAAATCTCTAATAATACTTTCTAATTCTTCTTTATGGTCTTTGTATTTCACAGGGACACCCGTTACAATTTTTTCGAGTTTGCCTGTTAACGTTTCAGTATATTTTATGAATACTGGAAAATATTTTACAAGCTCTGTTATTGTAGGTATTTCTATTTTTTGCGACATATATTTTACATCCCTGCCCACAACGAACATTCTGTCACCGTATTTTACCGTTGCCACCTCAGAAATATCGGCAGATATATAATTTGCCAGCCATGAGGGAAACTTAAAGATTTTGTCATCGGTTACTACCTTTGTCCATCCAAAGCCTACGTCTATACCTGCAATCATTTAAAAACCTCCTTGAAATAATTTCATACTACCATCCTACCATCATACCGTCATACCATCCTACCGTCATACCGTAGGATAGTAGTATCTACATATAGTATTACTTGTTTTTTGTGTTGATATTTTCATGTAGGCAGACTTTATCCTTACCCGTTCTTTTGGCTGTGTATAGAGCTTCATCTGCTTTCTTAATGGTTTCGTCTATGTTTGTTATGCCCTCTGCTAAACCACCGCTAACAGTTACATTGAGCATCCCATTGCTGTTCAAATTAAAGGTATAGTCTTTTATAGCTTTTCTTATTCTTTCTGCTATAGGGTAAGCTTTTTTAACGGTAGTCTCAGGGAATATTACAAGCAGTTCCTCACCTCCAAGACGGACAGGTATATCCGATGTTCTAATTGAAGATGTAATAATATGACCTGTTTGTTTTAAGACCAAATCGCCGATGTCATGTCCGTATGTATCGTTTACTTTTTTGAAGTTGTCAATATCAAATAGTAGAACGGAAAAAGGCTTTTTATTTCTTTGAGTTCTTGCTTCAATGATTTTAGCTTCTTCAAGGAAAAATTTTCTTGTATAGAGACCTGTTAAAGGGTCTTTGAAAAGCATAGAGTCCACTTCTTCTAAAAAGGATTCATCAATTACCCCTGAGTGTTTTTTAGACAGGTTTATACCTACTAAACGATAACCGTTTTGAACACATTCATATTCTGATTTTCCCTGTATATGAGCAGAGATAAAACCAGCAGAAAAGGCGTCCCCGGCGCCTGAGAATGAGCCTGTAATATTTTTAACCTCATTGGGGTATTTTGTTATTTTACCGTCAGGGGAAATGGTTATAACACCGTCTTTGTCTTTTGTTATAATCCACAGGGTCTTTAAAATATCTAATGGAGAGTTCTGGCGTGCATTTTTAAGCAGGTATTTTAACTCATATCTGTTTAAAAAGATTGCTTTTATCTTTTTTTCCATTAAAGTTTTGGATGCTTCTGATAGCTTTAATAACTTTAGAGATTTTTCCTCTGATACGCAGTGGCAGTAAACAGGCCTTTTTGTTCTGAATATGAAATCCTCAATCGTTGCGAGAGAATTGTTAAAATCAATACAGACGGCAGTTGAGTATTTTTTTATAATTGCTGGCTTTGAGGTATAAATGTTCAATAGGAGTTACATTGACGGCTTTTATAAGTTCATTGTTGTTTCTCAGGGCGAAAAAACCTGCATCAGAGATGTAATCAAGCATTTCAAGGTTATGTTTATCTATACCTATCTTGTCCATGGCATAAAGTATCAGCCTTGTGAAAAGAGAGCTTTTCTTCAAAACACTGATAAAATAAGGTTTGCAACCAGCAAAAAGCAGTCCTGTTGCAATATTGAAAGCAGTGCCACCGAGACCTGATACAAAACTACCCCTGCCGTCCATAACGTGATTTTCAAAGGTGTCAATGAATATATCGAGATGAACAGAACCGATACAGGTTATTTTTAAAGGCATGTATTAGCTTTACGAACAAATTCCCTTATTTTATTTCTGTCTTTATAGCCGTTTTCATCCTCAAGCCTGCTGTTGGCATCTATACCAAAGGGTTTAACTGTTTTTACTGCTTCGGCTACATTATCAGGGGAGAGACCTCCTGCAAGGATAACAGGACATTTAACCGAATCTCTTATTTTCCTGCTTAAAGACCAGTCGTGAGTAATGCCAGTGCCACCAATTCTGTCATCGGTTTTTGTATCGAATAAAAGGGCATCAACAGAATCTTCAAAATACTTTGCTTGATAAAAAGCATCGCCGTTGTTTATATGGATAGCTTTTATAAACTTTCTTTCAGGATATAGGTCTTTTAGGAATAAAATATCTGTTGGATGAATATAGTCCTGTAGCTGTATAATATTGGCAGGTATTTTTCTGATTAAGCAGTTGAGATTGTATGGATTTTTAATATGTGTTACAAGAACGGTTGAAACAAAAGGTGGAACAAGAGAGATTAATTTTTGGGCAGTTTCTATATCAACGGCATCCTCTGCTTTGTGGGTTACTCCGCAGATGAACCCGAGGGCATTGACACCCTCAGAGATACAGATGTCTATTTCTTTTTCTGTCCTTATCCCGCAGACTTTAACATAGACCATTTTTACCTCTTAAATTGTTTTTTTGTAGAACATCTTATTTAGGTATTACTGAAAACAAAAAAAGGTGGCAAGAAGCCACCTTTAAATTTGCCTTGATGGAGGGATAAACGTGATCATTTACGGAGATACTCAATTACTTTTTTTAGCTCCGCTTGAGTCAGCCAAACCGAGTGCAATTCTTCAACCTTGTTTTTAGACACCCTGTAACACCATTGAGTGCCGTCCTCTCCGTTGAATTGCAGGTCTACTTGCCCCTCCAGTATTGCCTCTGAGAGTTTTTCAGCGAACAACTCATCATCGTAGAATTTGCCCCAGTAGTCTTGTAAAACAATATCCTGCAATTCGCCGTTTTCAGAGACTTCAAAGTAAACGTCTGCAAAGCCATAAACGTCCTTATGACCACTGCTGAAAAACTTTTCAACCTCAACCAATCTTTTTGTGTCTACCTTGACCTTTATTAAGTCAAAGTAGAGTTGTGAGTAATAACCCATAACCTTACCTCCTTTTTGTTTTTTTGAAAAATTTCGTGAATCTACAGACCGTAGTTATATAGGTATTACTTATTTTCAGTAATACTCATATATAGCCTATCTGTAGGAAACGAAATCAAAACACTCCTTTTCGGGAGTGAAAAATCAAAAAAAACAAATAAAAAGGAGGGTTTGCTATGCGTCTAAAGGTCAAGAAATCCTCTGTAAAAAGTGCAGAGGACATTGCAAACATTCTGTTTGCAGTTTTGGTATCAGAAGACCCTATTGACCAGCAGAAAGAACATTTTTGGGCAATTGGTTTAAACGGTCGTGGGGTTATGAAGTATGTTGAGCTTGTTTCCCTTGGTATTGTAGACCGTTCATTAGTGCATCCACGAGAGACTTTTCGGCTTGCGATTTTTGAGGGAGTTGAGGCAATAATCGTGGCTCACAATCATCCATCGGGAGATTGCAAACCATCAAATGAGGATGGCGAAGTCACAAAAAATTTGGTTGAGGCAGGAAGAATTGTAGGCATAAAGATACTCGACCATATAATAATCGGGGAAAACAGTTTTTATTCTTTTTTTACTGAAAACCCCGAAATATTCAAATAGGAGGGAGAGAAATGAATATCTTTGAACGTGTTACAAATATGATTCTTGAGGCTCTCAACAAGGGAGAAATCCCTTGGAAAAGGCCGTGGCAAGTGGATACCCCTAAAAACCTTATAACAAAGAGGGAGTATAGGGGCATAAATCGACTTTTACTCTCCATGGCTGGGTTTTCGTCCCCGTGGTTTCTTTCGTTTTTACAAGCGAAACATTTGGGCGGAAAGGTAAAACAAGGCGAAAAGGGCAACCTCGTTGTTTTTTATGGCGAGGTTGAAGTAGTTGATAAGAAAAAACCTGTTGAGGCAGTGGCGGTAACGGGAAAGGAAATAGAGGAAACGGAAACAGAAATGGCAGAAAAGGCAACAGAAAAAAGGGTTAAAAAAATTTTAAGATACAGCTATGTTTTCAACATCGAGCAGTGTGAGTTACCCGAAAGGGTAACAAAAACGCTGCAAAAAGAGGAAACAAAACAAAATGACCCAATTAAAGCCTGTGAGGAAATCATAGCTGGTATGCCTAACCCGCCACGGATTTCTTTTGGGCACAATCAGGCCTGCTATAGTCCAGTTTTAGACATAGTGGAGATGCCCATCTGTGAAAAATTTATAAGCTCTGAGTTTTTCTATTCGACGCTTTTTCACGAATTAACACACTCAACAGGTCACCAAAAGAGGTTAGCAAGGGATTTAAGTAATTTTTTCGGCTCTGAAAAATATAGTAAAGAGGAACTTGTAGCGGAAATAGGAAGCAGTTTCCTTTGTAATCAAACAGGGATTGCAGAAAAAGTTTTTAACAACTCTGTTGCCTACATTCAGGGGTGGGCAGAAGTCCTTAAAAAGGACAAAAAACTCATCCTTGAGGCTGCAAGCAATGCACAAAAGGCAGTAGATTATATCTTGGGGTCTACTGCCAACAATCAGGGAGCTTAAAAGGCTCCCTTTTTTTATTGTTATTTATAAACAAAATGTTTATACTCCTCTGCTAATAAAGAGAGATTTATGTTAAACAAACTTCCTCCAATTCATCCGGGAGTTTTTTTAAAAGAAATTATCGACGAATTGGGAATATCTCAGGCCGAATTTGCACGGTCTATAGGTATATCTCCTATGAGAATATCTCATATAATTAAAGGACAAAGACCCGTTACCGCTGAGTTGGCTTTGCTTTTTGGTCGTGCCTTTGGGCAATCCCCTCAATACTGGATTAATCTCCAGACAGCTTATGACCTCAAGATTGCCGAACAAAACATAAAAAGTAAACTCACTAAAGTATGTGTATATAATCGTCCTGTCACATCTGCTTCAATATAAACAGACTAACAGATTTATCCCAGCAGTTCCTCTTGCACAGGCTCTAAATCTTCAAATTTAACATTGATTTTTGTGATTTTACCCCATACAGATACTTCTACCGTGCAGGTATTTTTGCCAACTTCTTTTACAATTCCTTTGATGTTCAATCCTTTATAGATACCATTGTTGACTTTAACTACCATTCCCTCTTTAGGGATAAACTTTTCAAACAGGAAAGCCAATGCACCGTAATTTTTAAACATGGGCAGGTAATATTCGTTTTCAGGTATCTTTTCAATTTTTATTCCTGCCTTTAAAAATGCAGGCAATATATTTGTCGGATCTTCATAAACAAAGATATAGTCGCTGTCTTTTGTTTCAACTGTTTCTATATCTTTCATTTTAAGAAACGTCTTTATTTTATTGATTTTTCCCCTCTGTCTTGAATATATGTAATACATTTTCTCCTTTGTTTATATTTTTTATTTACAGATAAAATTTTTTAATTTTGTCTATGGCAATAACTCTCTGCTTTTCTGATAAATCCTCTGGTCGTTCCTTGCCTTTATAAATTCTGTCATCCTTTTTGAAAGTGGTTACCTGCTTGAGAATGTCTTCTTTTTTCTTGCCTGTTTTTTCAGATGCTTTTGTGAGTAATTTTTTTAATTCATCAAGAGGTTCATCGATTCCTGTTTTATTAGCCATACCCTGAGATTCTTTTTCAGGTTCTTTTTCATCAGAGTTGCTATCAACAGTCCCAAATTTTATAAAACAGAGTTCTTTTCTCATATCGATTAGCTTATCTATTACTGCCTTGTTAATTGCTGTATGGACAACAAAGTAGGCATTCTCTCTCAACCCTATGGATATAATTTCTCCTTTAAACCAGATTTTTCTTTTACTGTTATCTGATATAGTAAAAGAAAGCAGTTTCTTTTTCTCTTTTTTCAAATGGTCTATGTTTTTATCTGAATCAGAAACAACAAACCATATAGATAGAGAGTCGCTTAAAATTTTGATATAGGATATATTACCAGCTATTTCCATCATATATAGTATTACTGTAAAATTTATCTATCGCTGGTATGGCAATATCTATAATTTCAGGGTCAAATTGGGTAGATTTGTTATAAACAAGCTCTTTTATTGCTTTTTCTGGCGGTAATGGTCTTTTATATGGTCTTTCCTCAATCATGGCAGAAAAAGAGTCGGCAACAGAGATTATTTTTGATAAAAGCGGTATGTCATTGCCCGATAGACCGAAAGGGTATCCTTTACCGTCAAATCTTTCATGGTGCAGTTCGATAATGTTTGCCTCATCTGAAAAGAGACCGTTGAAATGAGAAAGAATGTTTTTAGCATAAGTAGGGTGTTTGATTATGTATCTGTATTCGTCTCCTGTTAAATTATCTTCACCTTTTAAAAGGATATATTCGGGTAATAAAAGTTTTCCTATATCATGGATTAGCGAGGCGTTGTTCAACAGGTCTTTTACCTGATTATTGAGGTTAATTTCATCGGCAACGGCAAGAGCAAACTTTGTTGTAAAAATAGAATGTTTATAAAGATAAATGTCTTTTTGTTTTAATATCGATAAGAACATTTGAATAACGGCAGTTTTATCGGTTAGAGAGAAAGAGCTATTATTTTGTATGGTTAAATTGAAAATATCAGTTGTTGTGTTAAGCGACATTAATCAGCCTCCTCAAAGTGTTTGTAAAAGTATTACTTTTAAAACAAAAAAAGGGGCATAAAGCCCCTTAGTTGAAAAAGCATAAAATGTAATGAGCTATAGCAGGAACAGAGAAAACAACAATGAAATAATAAATCAGGTCGAGATAGGAGAAAGTGGAATCAGAAGAAGTAGAAAGAGTTGGGACAGGTTTTTGTGCAGGTTTTTCCGATTTTTTAATCTGAGGCGTGGGGGTGAATTTCACCCTTTTTGGTAAACGGGAGCCTGTTAAAGAATCCATTATTATTACCTCCTTTTTTGGGTCCGAAAGCATTTATAAACTTGCTTTCGATTTGAAATTTTTCGTTTAGTTTTTGTAAGCACCTTGCCTTTGCGACCTCAACGAGTTTGTCAAGTGCCTCAATATTAGGAGTTGGCATTAACGCTGGTAAAGTTTCCTCAACTACAACATCCCCAACTATCAACTGCACCCAAACCCCCAAGATTTGTGAATCTGGGGGTGCTACATAGCCAGTAACCGTATACAGCCCTTTCGGGCCATACAACACAAGACCGTAATCCATAATAAACCTCCTTTTTTGTTTTGATTTCACCTTTGCAGGTGGTTATTGTCGGGTGGGAGCTGACCAGCCTTTCGCATGACAATAGTTTTTGGGGACTATACGCCATAAGCCGATTAGCTCTACAGGTAAGATTTCGTGGCCTACAAAACTGTTAGTTATATATATATTACTTTTTTACAATGCAGAATAATAAAAGAAAAATAATAAAATAAAACCCATGAAAAAAAATAAAACGGTGATAAAGGGAATGCAAAAAAATGATTAGGAAAAATATAAAAAAATCCTTGACTTTTTTTAAATAATGACGATAATCTTTATATACAGCAATAAACAAAATACCTCTGGGAGGTCGGTCACAGAAAAAGTAGCCGGTAAACCTCCCTAAATTTTTTTCTAATGAAAAAGAAAGTAGCAATTTTC